>Ga0194133_10000456_pt1 | contig 83821 bp, 76 predicted proteins | sample TA2KigOf40mmetaG_FD_155448 | JGI IMG/M metagenome (GOLD analysis project Ga0194133, IMG submission 155448) | Freshwater microbial communities from Lake Tanganyika, Tanzania - TA2015055 Kigoma Offshore 40m | ecosystem: Environmental > Aquatic > Freshwater > Lake | place: Tanzania: Lake... | reverse complement strand
CGCTCGTGCCCGGTTTGTTCGGCCTAGCAGACCGTGGAAAAAGTGATCGGCCGCCGGATGCGGCCGACGGCGACCCGGGAAACCCTCGGCGTTTCCCGCGGTCGCCAGAGTGGACAAAGGCCATGGAGGGCTTTGTCCACGGACAGCTAGGGCAGCGGTCCGTAGTTGCCAGCCAGAAAATCACGCAATCTTCGTCTCACAAGGATTTTTGTTCGTTGCGGCATGTGAACGCCGGTTGAAAAGTGCAGCGCGGGCCGGTCGAAAAGTGCAGCGCTGGGGATGGGTTGAATCTACTCCGGGGTAGCTGGTTGCTCCAAGGATGGCGGGTTCAGGACGGGCCGGTTGCTCGCCGCTGCCGTCTGCGGGCGTCCCTGAGCCGGAAGCTTTCGCCTTGGCTTCGAGGATGTGGCAACGGTGCGTGAGGCGATCGAGAGCGGCTCCGGTGAGCCGCGCGCTGCCGAGCACCTCGGTCCACTGCTCGAAGGGCAGATTCGTGGTCACGATCAGGCTTTGCCGCTCATAGGCCGTGCTGAGGACGTCAAAAAGTAGCTCGGCCCCTACCTTCCCGGTGGGAACGTAGCCTAATTCGTCAAGAACGATGAGGTCGAGCTGCTTGATCTGCTTGCGGAACCGGAGGAGCTGCTTCTCTTCCTTGGCCTCCATGAGCAGCGTGATCAGTTCGGTCACCCGAAAGAACCGCACCTTTCGGCCCTGGCCACAGGCCGCGAGGCCGAGAGCGATCGCCAGGTGCGTCTTGCCGACACCGCTCGAGCCGATGAGCAGCACATTCTCCCGGTCGTCGATGTACTGCCCCTTGGCCAGTTCGAGCACGAGGGGCTTATTGATCGACGGCTGCTGGCCGAAGTCGAACTCGTCGAGCGTCTTCGTCTGCGGGAAGCGCGCGGCCTTGAGCCGCCGCTCCGCCGCCCGTCGCTCACGTTCAATCAGCTCCAGCTCGCAGAGCCGCTGCAGGTACGCAAGGTGGTCGAGGTTCTCGACCGCCGCCCGGGAGGCAACCTTCTCGCATTCGTTCGACATCGTCGGCAGCTTGAGCGACTTCAGGTGGTGCTTCACGAGCACCGTGCTCTTGGTGGTGCTCATGTCGCTCCCTCCTGGCTCAAGAGGGCCGCATAAGCAGTGATGTCAGTCGGCGGGACGTGCACGAGCTTCAGGTGCGGACGGCTGTCGAGACAGAAGAGCGCGACGGGTGACTCGCGTCGGTGTTCCACGATTACTCGGATCGTGTCCGCATCGGTGATCCCCAGGCCCATCGCATACTCCACCGCAGCCGACAGCTCCTCGAGACTCGCCTTCTCGAGAAGGAGAAGCACACGAATGAACTCCTTCGTCCCGAGACCATCAGGAGTTCGCTCCATCCGGCGACGGAGCACGTTGAAGCATTCGGGCAGCTGCCAGTCGGCCAATGGCCTGGCGTAGTCGAAGGCTCCCGGCTTGCGTTCCAGGAGTGCCAGGTAGTGGATCGGGTCGTAGAAGTACCGTTCCCGGCCCCAGTGGCGGCGGTGTCTGGCGATCAGCCGGTCCTCGTAGACCAGCTTCACGTCATCGACGGTCGCCACCACCGTGATCGTCCGATGGGCGTACTTCACCGGCACGCTGTACCGGTTGGTGTCGAACTGCACCAGCGACAGGGAGTTGGCGTGCGCCTGCGTTCTCCGTCGAGCTTCGCACTCCTGAGCCGGGAGCGGGAGGAACGCGGAGCGTTCCTCCTCCAACCGCAGGGCCTTCGTGCCATTCTTGCCCCACGACCGTCGCCCCAAGTCCTCCCGGCACCGCTCTTCGAGCGTCTCGTTGAGTTCCACGAGCGACGCCACCTTCGGCACAGGCACCAGGAAGTTCGCTCGGCCGAAGTCCACCAATCCTTCGACGTGTCCCTTCTCGTTGGCTCGGCGCACGAGGCAGAACTGGGTCTCGAACAGGTAATGGCTCTGGAGTCGCTGGAACTCCTTGGTCACCTGCCGCTCACGGCTGCCGGTGATCTTCGCCACCGCGATCTTGCTGTTGTCGTAGCGGATCTTCCGAGGCACGCCTCCGATGAAGCGGAACGCCCGGTTGTGACCCTCGACGAATGCCTCGGTGCACTCTCGCGGAAAGGCTTGGATGTAGACAGCGTCGGAGTACGGCAGCGACATCACGAACAGGGCGACCTGCTGCCGCTCACCGGCAACATCGACGTAGGCGAACCCAAAGTCCACCTGCGCCTCGCCCGGCGGGTGAGACAGCGGAATGAACACCTCCTTCGTGGCGTCCTTCCACGTCCGGACCGCTTCCTTCACCATCGTGTAGCCGCCGGTGTAACCGCGCTCGATCTTGAGGCGGTCGAAGATCCGCTTCGCGGTATGCCGCTGCTTCACCGGCTCCTGCTTGTCGTGCTCCAGAACGTCGTGAATCCAAGCGAGGTGAGGGCCGACGACCGGCTGCTCACGCTTCACCTTTCGGCGATACCCAGGCGGCTCGGTATGCGCAAGCCATCTTCGCCAGCGTCCGCCAGTTGATGCCGTACTCCTGGCACGCAGCCCGCTTCGACAACTCGCCGGTCAGCACTCGGCGACGAACCTCGGTCCACTTCTCCATGTCTGCATACACTCCTCGTGCCTCGCTCTCGGTAGGGGGATATCGCGGCTTCGCCGCGATTCTCCTGACCGACACCGCTGCACAGTTGTGCGCTGCATTTTTCGACCGGCCGGGCTATCCGCCGGGCGCTGCACTTTTCGACCGGCGTTCACAGATTCCCCGGGCGTCGACGACGGCCTCCGCCCAAGCCCTGGCGCGCGGGCCGATCGACCGCACCTTGCCGAGCAGGTAGACGATGCCCCGCTCGAGACCGTTGATCTTCGTCGGGTCGAGATGAGCCGCGTCGGTGGCGAAGCGACCTTGGTCATGCGCGGCGTGGATCGCGATCTGCTCCATCCGGCCGTTGAATACCCGCACACAGCGGCCCGTCCATCGGACCCACACCTCGCGACCGAGATACTCCGGCGGCACCGAGTAGAAAGCCTTCGAAACCTCGACGTGTCCATCGCGGCTGACCTTCCGCTTCGCCTCGCGGAAGCTCTCGAAGCGAGCGGCTGCCAGCGGTAACAGCGCGGCACGCTCCACCGCATCGAAGTGCGCCAGCACCTGCTGCTTGGTCGTGCCGTGGATCCGTCTGTCGGCCGTGCCGCACTCCCACTCCAAGAGATGCTCGTTCTGCTTCGCAAGGCTCGTGAAGATCCGCCCCGCCAAGGCGTTGGTCTGCACGTAGCCGATGCCCCGCTCGACCTTGCCCTTGTGACGCGGTACCCCAGGCTTCGTCGGAAGCACCACCGTGCCGTAATGGCGACAGAAGTCCTCGAGCTTCGGATTGAGCTCGGGATCGAACCAGTCGGCCTTCAGTACCCCGGCCTTGAGATTGTCGATGACCAGCGTGCGAGGCACGCCGCCAAAATGCTCGAAGGCGTTTTCCAGACAGCGGATGAAGTCGTCGGTCGACTGCGTGAAAACCGCCTCGCTGTATCCGCGACGCGAATGCGAAAGCACGACCCGCAGAACGTGCGTACGCCGACGCCGACCATCAGCACCGATCACCGGCGCCCCGGTACCGAAGTCGATCTGGGCCTCAAAGCCCGGCGGACTCTCCATCCGACGGAACGGCGCCGGCCTTGTCGATCCGTGCTTCTTCAGCAGCCGTCGTACGCTGTCGTAGCTGACCACCGCCGCGGTCGGGTACTCGGCCTGTAGGTCTTGATGGATCCGCTTGACGCACAGACCCCGCTCCCGCTGCTCGACAAGCCACGCCAGCCACAAGCCCGCGGCACTGGGCGGACTCCGCGATAGACCACCCTCCGCCATCTGAACTGTGGCTTGTGGCCCGGTCGGCACGGCAAAACCGGCCACTGCCGGCAGCGTCCCGGCCGGGAGATTCGGCGCGCTGGCCGGTTTTGAAGTCGGCTCCCGACCTTTCCGGGCGTACCGAGACACCGTCTCCCGGTGCACTCCAAGCCGCCGTGCGATCTCTCGGCACGACAGTCCCGCCGATCGCATCGACTGTATCGTCTCGACCATCGTCATCTTCAGCACATTCGCCATCACAGGCCTCCTTCAGCGGCACTGCCGCTGAAAGACCTGTAGGTCGAATGCTCCGTGATGATGGCCGTGTCTCAGGCGCCGATTGATGGTCGGTTATGCGCGCCGACTGACACTGCCGCGGACAGTAGCTGACCGTTTCGACAAACCGCACCCGTAGCTCAGCGGAAAGAGCACCGGCATTCGAAGCCGGGGGCCGGGGGTTCGAATCCCTCCGGGTGCGCCTGGGATCGTGCCGGCGGCCGCTCCGTGCGGGAGCTCGCGGCGTCAGGGGCAGTTGTGATGGTGATGGAGCACTGGTGCATGAGGCCCTGGACTCTGCCGCGCTCACAAAACGATCGCCTGCTCGCGCCGTCGCCATCGAGTCGGCGTGAACGGGGGAATCGCGAGCGGCTCGATGAGCGGCTAGCCCGGTATCCAGAAGTCCCGAAAGGCCCGCCGTTCTCCCGTCGTGTAGAGGTGCCGCAGGAACGCCACATCACAGGCGGAGTAGTCGGCGAGCCATTGGTCGAAGCCTGATACGTCCGCCTCGTGAAGGGCTTGCTGGCTGTATCGGCACGCTTCCCGCTCGTACGCCCCCAGGGCGTCGAGCTCTTCACCAGTCGGCTTCACCGGCATGGTCATTCCCAGCCGCCTCAACGCTGCCGACACGTTCCACTGCACCGTGTGGCCGAAGAGATGCGCTACGAGGAACAGCCGCTCCTCGTCAGTGTTGTGGTCGGCCACGAGGATCCGGCTGCCGTCGAGATCGCCCTTCAGCGGTGGCTCGATATTCGCCAACTCCACGGCGACGCCGTAGCGATCGCGAATACGCTCGGTCACAGCGCCGTAGGCATCTCGGAACTCGGTGATCGACGCTCTCATGACGCACGGCTCCTACCGATCGCAGTCGTCGTCGAGTGGCGGATGGAGGAGCGCCATCAACTCGGCATGGTCGCGGGGCGGGAGTTTGCCGATCGCCACCTGGATTTCAAGAATCGTGGTCATGGTTATGAGCCTATCGCCGGCCCCCGTCGACGGGCAAGATTCGTTGGCCTCCACGGGTATGCTGCCGCCCAGACAACCCCTCCCGGGCCCGCTTCATGGCTCCACGCCGCCGGATATCGACCGAGCACCGAGCCCGCCTGGCGGCCCCACACGGTGGCCGGTTGTGAGGGCCGATCAGTGGCCGGCTTTGGCGCGCCGAATGACATTCGGGCTCTTCTCGAGGACCTGCCGCCATACCCGCTCGGCATCCTCGTCGTTCCCCGCGCCGGCGTAGATCGCAGCGACGTTGGTGAGCACGTCGGCAGCCTCGAGGGGTGCGAGCTTCTCGCAGTCGCTTTCGATCCGGGTGAGCAACTCTCCGCTCTGCCCCGGCGGCAATACCTTCGCGACGCGGACTTCCGCAGCGAGGACATCGGCAGCGGTCTTGATCTCCGGTGGCAAGGATTCGGCGACCGCCGAGGCCTCGATGATCCGACCTGCCTGGGCGAGCGCCTTGATCAGTCCGGCCGCCACGATCGCCTCGCCAGGTGCCGAGTCGCGGGACCGCTGCAGCAGGTCGATCGCCGAATCGCCTTCTCCCTTCTGGATCAAGACTTCGGCTTGGACCAGCGCGAGTTGGGAATCGGTGATCGCCGGGGACTCCTGAAGCATCGCGACCACACTGTCCGCCTCGGTCCAGTCCCGTTCCGCGACGGGCCGCTGCAACTGCTTTTGGATTCGTAATTCGAGAAGCGGTTTCCAGATCTGTGGCGCCGTCGGCAGCCGCTCGGGAGGAAAGGATCGGCTGATCGCCTCGAACTCCGCCAACGCCTCGACGGGTCGTCCTGCCGCGTGCAGCGCCGAAGCGAGACTGATGCGGGCGTCGAGCGAATCAGGGCTGTCCTTCAGGACCCGGCGGTTCGCTTCGGCCTGCTGATCGACTTGACCGAGGCGCTCGAAGCAGGTGCCGAGGAGCAGATCGACCCGCCGCGTCAGTTCGGCGGACTGAACGGCCAGCGGGCGGACCGCCTCGAGTTTTGTTCGGGCTTCGTTCCACTCCTGTCGTGCCAAAAGGATACGAGCCTCGTACATCCCGACGGCGGCATGATCGGGACCGAGCACCTCGCCGAGGCGGGTGATCGTCTTGGCGGCGTCGTCGATGCGGTTTGCGTCACAGAAGGCATCAAGCAGCATGGTGAGAAACGTCGGGTTATCGGGACGCGTTCGTAGTCCTTCCTCCAGCACCTCGACTGCCCGGTCGTGCTGCTGCTGCTGCATCGCCAGCACCGCTCGACCGCGGACCACCCGCTCGTCTTGCTGGAACAGCTTCAGTTTTTCCTCGATGAAAACCGACGCTTCCCGATAGTCCTGCTTCGCGAGAGCGACCTCGAAGGCGGTCAACAGGATCTCCGGGTTGTCCGATGCCAGTGAGCTCGCGACCTCGAGATCCGCAGAGGCCGCGTCGAGATTGCCGAGTTGACGGTGCCACCGTGCCCGGACCAGCCATGCCAACGGATCCTCGGCCTGCGTTTCGACCAACCGCGCCATCACGCGGTCAGCGGTAGCCGGATCGCGGAATCGTTCGGCCAGAATGCTGGCGACGATGACGTAGGCTTCACCCGCTCCGGGGGATGCCGGAGCATCGTCGATGAAGGCGCGGGCCTGTACGTCGAAGCCGATCACCTGCGACGCCGTGGCGATGGCGTCCTCGTACTTCTCCATGATCGATTCGGCCTTGGCGAGCATGATGCCGAGCGTGGTGCCGTTTTCATGCTCCGGAATCCCGGTATCCCCAACGCTGCCGTCCGCGCCTGTCTCGGCCAGTGGCTTACCACTCCTCTGCGCGAGATCCGACCGAAGCGTGAGAAGGTGGTTGCGAGAGTCGGAGCCGTTTCCGACGCCGAGCAAGAAACGCGCCGACTTGAAGCGGAGAGCTCGGTCGTCCGGCTTGTTCTGCAACGCGTCCTCTGCGAGTCTGGACGTAGCCCTCACGTCGATCCGGCCACGCGACGATTGAGCACGATCGAGAGCGAGTGTGGCGCGTTCGGCAGCGGCGTCCGCGTCGTCAGGTCGCGTTTCCACGTGACGGTCTTGCATCATCAAGCTGTCGTCACGTCGGCCTCCCGCCAGCCGTTGATCCGCCAAGCGGGCCATTCCACCCGCATGACGCCACACCTGAATGCGGTGGACGAGGCCGCCCATCGCCGCCGGGACGACAAGCACAGTGCCGACCAACAAGCGGACGTTGAAGCGCTTTATCGCGAAGTTCTCCGGGCAGAAAGACGGTGCACCACCATTCCGTTCTCGAACGGCCACGCCTCGGCCATGTCGAACAGTTGAAACATCGATCGGTCGGCGACGGCCCGGCGCGCGGCGTCGCCATCGAGCATGATACCGGCCTGCGGTTATGTGCAGAGCCTGAAAAAAGCCGAGGCGATTTCGTCCTGTCAACGCCCTGCCCCGGGCTGTCCAGCACGATTCCGGGAGGGAATCCTCGGGAGGCTCAGGACGACAGGGGGCGAGCGTTGGCCGCCTCGTCGCCGTCCTCGGAGAGCAGATCCACCAACGGCCTGCATTGGCCGCCAACGACGTCGGCCCGCGCTTCCTCGACCAAGCGGTGGAGTCGACCCGCCGAGCGAACGACGAGGCCTCCGGTTGTTGTGGTCGTTCTTCCCAGGTGCCGTGATCGCCGTGGAGTCACCCGGTTCTCTGGTGCGGAGCCCCGCCAGTTCCTCGAAGGCTCGCCGGGCACCGGCGTCGCGGCCATCGACCTGGACGAGCCGAGACAGACCGAGAACCGGAGAGCACCAGGGCTGACAAGTCGTGCACAAGTCAGGCCTTGTTTGACGCGACCTGGCGAGGAATGCCTCGGAATGGCCGACGTGTGGAAACGGGAGGAAAGGGGGACGGGCGCTGGGATTGATTCTTCGCCCGGCCCTCACTCTCGGCCTTCCTGCCGATCGACCGAGCGGCTTTCGATCGCCTTGTAGCAGGCGAACACGCCGAGCACGGCGAGCCCGTAGAGCATCGCCGTCAACGAGAGCACGAGATCATAGGGTTTCGGCGTCGACAGCGACACCCGCAGCAGCACCGTGGAGATGACGAACCCGGCATTGCGAAACACGTATTCATAGCGATCGTAATAGGCCAGTGAGACGATCAACAGGAACACGTCCGTGAAGATCATGAATTCGAAAAATCGTGGAAAGAAGAACAGATCGACGTCCGTCGGCGGCGGCGCAAGAACTGCCGGCAGATGGCCGACGAGGCCGAGCCAGCTCCCCAGATTGAGTGCCGCCAGCACGACAAGTACGCCGAGCAGCAGCACGCCCACCGACTTCTTGAGCTGGATGAAGCCCTCGAGATCGCGGCGGATCGGCGTCGTGGGCGTCGCGTGACGGAGCCAGGTGAACGCCGTGACGAACACAAACATCAGCACGGCGCCGGCCATGTCGATCAGCACGGCCCGCACCGCCGCGGGCTCGGCAAGCCAGTTTTCGAGTTCGTTGAAGCCACCGATGTCCTTGAACACCCGGCGGACGACGATCAGCGACACGATCTGATACTGCTTGGCGATTTCGCCGGTATGCGACGCGGCGAGCGCGAAGACAAGGAGCACGACCTCGTAAAACAGGATCACGCTGAACGGCGTGTAGACTGCATGCAGCGGACTTTCATCGAGTCCCTTGAAGGCCGTCTGCGGAAGGTCGGGGAACAGCCTGGCAACCCCGATCGCCGCGAGATGCACCAGAAACCCACCCACCGCTCCGGCCACCACGGCCCGCTCCAGCCAACCGCGTGCGGAGTGCGAATCGAGACGATCGAAGACAACGGACAGAAAATGGCGGATCGACCGGTGCACCTCACGCCTCCGAAACTGGTCGTCCCCAACGCCCGCCCCGACACCCTCACAGCAGGTCCGCCAGACGCGGCACGAGAAACCGCACCAAGCGACTCGGCCTCGGAAGCACTTCCAGTGCGACGAGCCCCGCCACGTTCAACCGCACCGGCATGGTGGACCGCCGCGCGACGGCGAGCAGGGGCACGAGCGCTGTTGCGGAGCGTTTCGCTGCCCACGCCCCGGCGACTGTCGTGAATGAAACCACGACTCCGCCTTCGTCGGCATCGATCACGACCGGGCGTCCATCCAGCGTTCCCGTGAGTCGCCCGGCCACGATCAGTTTGGGGATGAACCCGTGTTCCGGGTGCGGATCTTGATCGTCCCATGGAGCACCCACTCGGCATGCTCCGCGCCCGGACCGGTGCCGCTGGGGATTTTGATGTGCATGTGGTCGAACTCGTAGCTGATCTCGGCGCGCCTGCCGGTGAGGTTGTCGTACAGGCCGATCAAAAGATCCGGCCAGTTGTTGGTGTGCTGGTCCGCCATCGAAAAGTTTCCGCGGTGAAGCCGGTTCTCGAGCCACCTTCGCAGTATAGACCTCCAACCCGCCCCAAACAGTCACGGCGTGGTAAAAAAACCGGGTTCATCGCCGGCCTGCGGCCTGTGCGCACGAGCCCTCGCGCCGGCCGGACTGCTTGCCAATCGATCGGTCGGCGCTAGTCTGTCGAAGTTTCACTTCCTTCGTCCAGGAGATCAGGTCATGCCCGACATCATCGATACGGCAGTCGCCGCCGGCAGTTTCAAGAATTTGGCAGCCGCGCTCGGCGCAGCCGGTCTCATCGATACGCTGAAGGGAACCGGCCCGTTTACCGTGTTCGCACCGACTGACGAGGCGTTCGCGAAACTACCCGCAGGAACGGTTGAAACGCTGCTCAAACCGGAAAACATCGACACGTTGAAGGCGATCCTGCTGCACCACGTGGTTCCCGGGACGGTCCTGGCGGCCGATGTCGTCAAGCTCAGCGAAGCCAAAACGGCTGGCGGGGCCATGGTGAGGGTTTCGACGGAAGGCGGCGTAAAGGTGGGGACAGCCAAGGGGCTGTCGAACGTCACGAAGACCGACATCACGACCAGCAACGGCGTGATCCACGTCATCGATGCCGTGATTCTGCCGGAGTGAAGAGGCGGTCGGTTCAGCCGCCGAGGCCACCATCCCCCAGGTTTCGCCCTGCGGGATGGTGCCTCGGCCCCGCGGCGGCCCTGAGCGCCGTGTCCGAGCCAGCGGTCCGTGGACAAAGCCCTTCATCGCCATTGTCCACTCTGGCGACCGCCGCAAACGTCGGGAGTTGCCCGGGTGGCCGGCGGCCGATCACCTTTTCCACGGGTTGCTAAAGCAATTCGCTGGCGAGATCAGCCAGGGCCGAACGCTCTCCCTTCTCCAGGGTGACGTGGGAATAGATCGGCTGGCCTGTCATCCGGTGGATGAGGTACGAGAGGCCGTTGGACAGGGCATCGAGGTATGGTTGGTCGATCTGCGCCACGTCGCCCGTGAACACGATCTTCGTCCCCTCGCCGGCGCGGGTGATGATCGTCTTGACTTCGTGGGGCGTGAGGTTTTGGGCCTCGTCGACGATGAAGAACATCCGCTGCAGGCTGCGGCCGCGGATATACGCCAGCGGCGTGATCATGAGTTTCTCCGACTCCCGCATGTCGACGATCCGCTTGGCGGCTTGAGTCTCCTCACCGCACTGATGCCGGATCACCGTGAGGTTGTCGTAGAGCGGCTGCATGTACGGGTCGAGTTTGTCGGCGATGTCGCCGGGGAGGAACCCCAAGTCGCGGTTGGAGAGCGGCACGACCGGGCGGGCCAGAAGGATTTGCCGGTACCGCTGGCGACACTCGAGCGCCGCAGCCAGCGCCAGCAGTGTCTTCCCCGTGCCGGCCGTTCCGGAGAGCGTGACGAGTTTGATGTCGTCGTCGAGTAGCGCTCGGAGTGCAAACGCCTGCTCGGCATTCCGTGGCGCGATACCGTAGCAGGTCTGCTTCTCGACCCGATGGAAGGCAGCATCGGCTCGACGAAAGGTCGCCAGCGCCGACGTGCTCCCGTTGCGAAGGATGAAATTTTCATTGGGCATCGGCGGCCGATCGAGCGGCACGCGTTCGAGCGCGAGCACGCCCGGGTTGCCGTACAACTCGGCGATCAACTCGGAGTGGAGCCCTTCGACCGTGTGCCGGCCGGTGTACAGCGTGTCGACTCCCTGGACCTTGTCGGCGGCATAGTCCTGGGCGCGGAGGCCGAGCGACTTGGCCTTCATCCGCAGGTTCGTGTCCTTGGACACGATGATCACCTGGCGCGGCGACTGCGTCCGATGCAACTCCAGCGTGGTCTGCAGGATTCGGTGGTCGGGCGTGTCTTGCAGGAACGAGTCGTGGAGCCGGTCGTGCGGCGCTCCACCGAGCACCACGCGGATCGTTCCGAGCCCGGGTCCGAGGGGGCTACCGGCAGTGGACAACGCGTCGCCGGTAAGCGCGTCGATGCGACGGAGAAACTCGCGGGCTTGGAAGTGGATGTCTTCATTGCCACGCTTGAACTGGTCGAGCTCCTCGAGCACCGTGATCGGGATGGCGACGTCGTTTTCTTCGAAGTTCCGGATGCAACGTCCGTCGTGCAGGATCACGTTGGTGTCGAGCACGAACAGCTTGGGGCCGGTGAACGGCATCCTGGCTTCCTTTCCAGACGTCGAGCGACTCCCTCTCGGGCGCGATCGTAGCCGGGCCGCTCGCCGGCGGGCAGATCGGTTTGGGTGGCAGTCGTACCCGGGGGCCGGGAACTCGCAGAACCCTCACAATCGCCGTCGGCCGTCGCTACAGTCCCGAGCGTCTGCCGGCGCCGCTTCGCGACTCGAGCTCGTTGGAAAGCCAGTCGCCGCAGACCGCGAAGCTGCCGTTCACCGGCGGGGCACATTCAAGGCTCTGCCCCGGGGGAAGCGACGAGCGGTTGCTGGGACATCGCTTGGACCGGCCGTTGACACGGGGGCGGGATGCCGGGGGCGATCCGGGCCGGAAACGCTTGCAATGGCGGGCGGAAGGAGGGCCGCCAAGCTCAATACCAGGTGGCACGTGCGAAGGACGAATTGTCAGGGGGCACGGCCGCCTGTGCAGGGGGATCATGGTGCAACACGATATCGCTAACACGGTCGATTCGCCCCAGGTCCCCGCTCTCGTGTTCAAAGGGTAGCACCATGCTTCGCCGAAACCGCAATCGCCGTGCTGCCCACCGAAGCAGTGGCCGCGATTGTCCCCTCAGCGTCGAGAGCCTCGAGGGTCGCATCGTCCTCGCAGCGGCGATCGGTTACGACCGTGCGTCGAAAGCCCTGTCGATCGTCGGTTCCGCAGCCGCTGACTCTGCCGAGGTCCGCCAGCAGGGCGTGAATGTCGTCGTGTCGCTCACCTCCTCTGCGGGGCGGTTGAGCCGCTCTGTGCCGGCCGCACAGGTGTCGCAGATCACGTTCTCGGGGATGGCTGGCAACGACACCTTCACAAACCTCACGGCGATCGCCTCACGGGCCGACGGCGGGGCCGGAGACGACGTGCTCCGCGGAGGCCGCGGCTCGGACCGGTTCCTCGGAGGAGAGGGAAACGATCAACTGCTCGGCAACGCAGGCACCGACTGGCTCGACGGCGGGTCCGGCCACGACGCAGTGTGGGGCGGCGTGGGCAACGACCAGGTCATGGGTGGCGACGGGAACGACAAACTGTTCGGTGACGACGTCACCGACGGCCTGTGGGGTGGTCTCGGCAACGATCGACTGTCCGGCGGCACGGGCAACGATGCCTTGCAGGGCGAGAAGGGCAACGACTGGTTCGACGGCGGCACCGGCAGGGACAAAATCGTCGGTGGCGACGGCATGGACATGGAAGTCGATCCCGTGGATCGCTTCGCCGACGGCGACACCGACGGTGACGGCTTCGACAACGATTACGACTTGATGGACATCCTCTACGAGGTGCCCAGCAACCCGCGGGCCTATGCCGATGATGCCTCTGAGTCCGCGGCCCCGATCATCGCCGCCGTGGATGGTCAGGTCCGCACCTTCCTCGACATCTCGGCCGCCGACACGTGCCTGCGCGTGCGGGTGCAGATCAACGACGGCACCGTCACGCAGCCGGGCCGGTGGGGCGATCGCGTCACCGGCGTGTGGCGCTACCTGACCCCCGACAAGATCCAGGTGTGGGGCAAGTGGTCGTATCCCGCGTCTGATCCTTCGCAGGTGAATCTGGCCGTGCAATGGAGATATGACGGTCCTTACTCGGGCAACTTTGCCGACTACACGAGCCCGGCAAACTATTCGATCTCGGAAGAGAGTCGTGTGGCCGCCGGCTACTTGAACGGCCCGGCGGGCTTTTCGGTGAACTGGTTGCCGGGTACGCCGGCCAACTTCGGCTACTCGGCTCCCGGTGAGGAGGCCTTGGCGTACTGGTTCCCGGGCACCGTGCCGGCGGTTGGCGTCCCGGCTCCGATCGACGAGGTGAAGGCGGCCCTCGCGTCGCTGCCCAACTTCACCGACAATGGAGATGCCTTCGGGGCCGATTTTACGACGACGCCGGGGTTCCCTGGCGTTCAACCGGTGCTCGATGTCCTGCGGACGATCAACCGGATCATGCGGGCTTCGAGACAGTAGCTTGCACCACGGGCCTTGAATCTGCCCGTTCTGCAGCGACAGATGACGAACTTGAATTGGCGTCCCGTGCGGTTCAGCCCTGCTCCGTCGACGGGGGCCGCTCCTGCCGTTGCCGAAGAAGACCGGCACGCCTGCGGGGCTCCGCCGCTGGATCTGCCCCGGGGCCGGCTCAGCGAATCAGCAGGTCGTAGTCGTCGTGGTCTCCGATCCAGAGCCAGACGAGCGCATCGCCATCAAAGCGGCCAATCTCCCGGTGGGACCGACCGACGCGGGCGCTCCACAGATCGCTCCCCACCTTCTTGAAGTGGAGCGACGGATGGAACGCGTCCTGCTGCCAAACGCGATAGGCCGCTGTGGCCTGCTTCCGGACATCCCGAGGCAGTTGCCGATACGCCTCCCAGAAACGGCGGACAGCGACGCTCGGAATCCTCACCGGGCCGCCTCGTCGCCGTCCTCGGCAAGCAACTCGTCCAAGGGCCGGCAGCGGCCGGCGGCGATGTCGTCTCGGCCTTCCTCGACAAGGCGGTCGAGGCGACCGGCCGCGGCGTCGGCCTTGATCTGCCGATCCCAGTCATCATCGACGGGCGGATGGAGCAACGTCATCAGCTCGGCGTAGTCGCGGGGCGAGAGTTTCTCGATCGCCGCCTTGATTTCCAGAAGCGTGGTCATGAGCCGATCCTATCCCTGGCCCCCGTCGGTGGGCAAGATTCCTCGGCCGGGATGGGCACGCCACCGTCCAGAGCGCCAAGGGGCCGGCGCCAGGAATCCACCGTGGGTGAAGCCGGCACGAGGACGCTGTCCAAGTCCAGGGGCTGCCGCGACCAAGTCATCCGTCGATCAGTCGACGGATGGTCGCGATCTCTTCGGCGAGCTCCTCCGCGCGGGGAAGATCCTCGACGCCCTCGTGCCGCTTGAGGATGAGCTGATCGGCCTGTTCGCGCTTTCCACGTGGCATCGATTGCCCTCCCAAGGGTTCGTCCGCCCTGGATTCTCGCTCCAGAGGTGGACCCGTTTAAGGGTGGCAGGTCAGTGTGAGCTCCTCCGACCTATCCGAGCCAGTCGACTCAGCCGGAAATCTCGTCCGGCTCCGCGAGAATCTCGGCGAGCAGATCGCGAAGACCAAGAAGGCCCGCGAGACGGGTGAGCTCGGGTCGTTCCTCGGGCGGCATGAGCCTCGCGATCTGGCGGAGATCGCGGCGACTCTTCTGGCTGCCCTTCGAAGCCCAAGCCAGCTTCGAGGCAGCGGCGTCCGGCCGCGAAACGACCGGAATCCAAACCCCCTCGAACAGCTCGAGGCGCGTCGAGCGGTCAAGTTCGCCGGGAATCATCTCCCGGGGATAGACGTCGATCTTCAGTGCCTCGGCCATGTCGAACAGTTGAAACATCGATCGGTCAGCGACGGCCCGGCGCGCGGCGTCGGCATCGAGCATGAAACCGGCCTGCGTGACGGCCGTGACGAATTCGTCGAGGCAGCCGGCGAGCGCTGGATTGTCGACCACGATGTCGATGTCGTGCGTCATCCGGGGCTCACCGTAGGCCACGCTCGTGATCCCGCCCGTGAGATGAAACCGTACGGCGTGCCGGCCCAGGATGGCGAGCAACCGCGAGAGCGTGTCACGGAAGATCTCAGCCGGATACATGATCGAGCATCCGCTGGATCATCGCTCGTGACGTCGCGTCGGCCCCGTACAGCCGCATCGCCGTCTCCCACTTCAGCCGCTCTGCCGAGAGCGCGCGGTCGCGAGCGAGTAAATCCCGGCGAATCACTCCTCGAGCCCACTCGAACATCGCCGCGGCCCTGGCTACTCGGGCATGCACGGGCATCGCATCCTGGTCGATGCGCATGCGAATCTCAGCGGGTGTCGGAACCGTCGCCATGCCAACATCCTACCACTGGCGAATCACGCGGCCGACGCGGCTTCCGTGCGGTTCGCGGTCATCCTCCCGGAGTTCTCGAAATGGCGGGAATCCCAGAGGAGGCTTCTCCGGAAGCCCCCCTCCCCTTCCCTTGGACGGCCGTGGTGAGGGCGCGTCGGTTCGTCGCCTGCTCAGCGCCGGCTCTCGTCCATGCGGAGCAGTTCGTCCATCAGGATGAAGAAGCGTCGCAGTGCAGAGCAGATCGTGGGTTTGCGTCGGCAGGCTGACGTGGATCTTGGGAAGGGCGTGACGGTGCCCGACGTCTGCCGACGGCTGGGTATCAGCCAGCAGACGTACTACCGCTGGCGAACGAAGTTCGGTGGCATGGATCCGAAGATGGCCAAGCAGCTTCAGGAACTCCAGAAGGAGAACTCGAGGCTGAAGAAGCTGGTGGCGGACCAGGCCCTCGACATGTTGATCCTGAAGGAAGCCGCCCGCCCAAACTGACTTGCCCCGAGCGTCGCCGTCGGACGGTGGAATCCGTCCGGCGGCACTTGGGGCATGTAAATGTCTCGGAAAGAGGCTCTTCAGCAGAATCTGTGGGTAAAAACGGTTTCTGAATACGCCTCGGCACGATCTCCGAGAGGTGCGGGCAGTCGCGTGGCCATCGCCCAGTATGGCAAGCCCTCGGTGCGTCGAGTGGTAGGCGATCTCGGGCAGGGCATCGCCGCCTCTGCGGCGTGATGCGGCCCACCGCTTTGCGCCGGTAGCCGGCATGCGGCGGCGTTCCGCCGCCTGGAAGCACCGCCCTGCCGGGCGGGCCATGGAGGGAAAGAAGCATCCTGCGGCGTCGTGCGGTAAAGATGCGGTTGCTTGGACAGCCCCTTTGCCGGAGCCACCGCAGGATGCATCTCAACCGCGTCGAGCGGCACAAGTGTTTCGTCTACAAGGAGCAGCGACTCGTGGAATCCGCCGCGGGCCAGCCGTTCCTCGAGGTGGATGTCGAGCCCCGGGCCAACAGCCGGGCGATCTGCTCCGGATGCGGCGAGAAGCGGCCCGGGTATGACCGGCTCGCCGCGACGGTTCCAGTTCGTGCCGTTCTGGAACATCGCGGTGTTCTTCGTCTACGCGATGCGACGGGTGGACTGCCCGACATGTGGCGTGACCGTCGAACGGGTGCCGTGGAGCGACGGCAAGGAACATCTCACGACCAGCTATCGCTGGTTCCTGGCCCGCTGGGCCAAGCGGCTCTCGTGGAAGGAGACGGCGGATGCATTCAACACGACCTGGGACAACGTGTTTCGCTCCGTAAAACACGCGGTCGAATGGGGGCTCGCCCACCGCGATCTCTCGGGCATCGAGGCCATCGGCGTCGATGCGATCCTGCAGTACAACCTCAAGAGCGTCCGGGCTCATCTGCTCCGCGAGGACTTCCAGCGGGTTCTGGGAGTACACGAGCCCCGATTGGGCCATGAAGTTCCTCGATGCCTGGTGCACCCGCACCATGCGCAGCCGGATCGGCCCGATGAAGAAGATCGCCCGGAGCCTGCGGCGTCATCGGCATCTGATCCTCAACCGGTTCCGAGCTCGGGGCACGATCTCGTCGGGTGTCGTCGAGGGATTCAACGGCAAAGCGAAACTGACCACCAGAAAAGCATTTGGCTTCCGGACGCCGAAGGGCATCGAAATCGCCCTGTTTCACGTGCTCGGCCGATTACCCGAGCCCGTGTTCACCCACAGATTCTGCTGAGGAGGCTAAAAACCAAGTATGCCGGAGGTGGGACTTGAACCCACACGCCATTGCTGGCAACGGATTTTGAGTCCGCCGCGTCTGCCATTCCGCCACTCCGGCCAGAGCGAAACCGGAGACTACGGCGTCCGGATGGCTCCCGCCAGCACCCCGGCTGATAGCGGCCGCGCCGGGCTCCCGATGTCCGTGGATATGGCGATCGCCGCGAACGCCAGCCGGCTGCCGCCAACGGCTGGCCAGCCCCCGAACCGAGGAGGGTCGTACCGATTCTGCCCGTCCTACTCCGGTTGTCTCTTTTGACTGCCGATGGTAGAACCAGGGCGTTCGACGGACTCTCTTCTGCCCGTGTGTTTTGTGGGGGCATCGGGACGGGCGCAAGAAGAGGGTCGATCAAGTCGATGATTTCCTGAAGCGAAGGCCCCTGGATTAAGAGGTTGTGAGTTATGGCTCGGAAGATTTACGTGGGGAACCTGCCCTGGTCCACCACGTCGGCCGAACTCGAGGCAATTTTTTCGCCTCATGGTGCGGTGCGTTCGGCTGAGGTGATCTCGGACCGCGAGACCGGACGGTCGCGCGGGTTCGGGTTCGTGGAGATGGAGACCGACGAGGGTTTGCAGGCGGCGATCTCGGCCCTCAACGGGCATGAGATGAACGGCCGCCCGCTGACCGTCAACGAAGCCCGCGAACGGACTCCGCGTCCGGGTGGCGGCGGCGGTGGCGGCGGTCGTCCGGGTGGCGGCGGCCGTGGCTACGGCGGTGGTGGCGGCGGCTACGGTGGCGGCGGTGGTGGTGGCTACGGTGGTGGCGGTGGCGGCGGCTACCGCGGTGGCGACCGCTACTGAAAACCCTCGGTGAGTTCGCTTCGTCGCCGGCACGCATGGCGTGACGGGTGCCGAGGCGGATGACTGGTAAACCGAGCCTGTTCGCCTGATCCAGGAAGATCCGCTTCGAGGTGTATCGCACTTCGAAGCCGCTTCCGCAGGAACGTTTTCACTGAAATCGATCCAGTGGCTCTCCCGCAGCGCCTTCGGCTGCGGGGCCGGGAAACGACGAATCGGGTTGTCACGCGGGGGACGGTCGCCATCCGCGACCGTCCCCTGCGGCACTTTTTGACCGGCGTTCGCTCCAGCGAATCGGCGCCGGTCGCGTATGATGACGGGCTCGTGGCTGCCCGAGGCAATGCCACGGCCACGGCGCGATTCAATTGTCCTCTCTGTGTTCGTAGTCCTCAGCAATCCTCCACGACGGGTTTTTTCATGCCTCCTCCGGGTGCCAAGCCAGCCAAGGCCGCAAAGAAGAAAGCCAAGCCCCGCGCGAAGGTGAAGCGGCGGGATCCGATCTTCATCGACGGTGCCCGGCCGCGGCCGATGTATGTCGATTACAAGGACCTGGAACTGATCGGCAAAATGGTGAACCGGCAGGCCAAGATCCTGGGCCGGCGGAAGAGCGGCTGCACCGCCGCCAGCCAGCACGCCGTCACCAGCGCCATCAAGCGCGCCCGGTTCATGGCGCTGTTGCCCTACGTCGGCGAATGAGCGGGGCCGCGGGCCCGGGGATAGCCGCCCCGGGCCCCGCGGCCGTGTCCAGCCTGTGTATCCCGTGGCAGCCCCTGGCCCGTGCCGCGGCTGCATGAGGTGATCGGTGACCGCGTCGGACTCAAGCGCTGGCGCATCGCTTCCGTCCGTGGCATTCCACGTCCGCCGTCGCGTCGAGTTTCGTGACACCGACGCCGCCGGGATCGCCCATTTCTCGGCGTTCTTCACCTGGATGGAGTCGGCCGAGCATGAGGTGCTCCGGGCCCTCGGCATCCCTGTCGTGGCCACGGGTGCTTCCGGCGAGACACTCAGCTGGCCGCGCGTCAGCGCGGCGTGCGATTACCGTTCGGCGGTGCGGTTCGGCGACGAGATGACGATCGCCGTCTGGGTCGCGGCGCTCGGGCGGTCGAGCGTCACCTACGCCTTTCGCTTCCTCGACGGGGAGCGCGTCGTCGCCGACGGGCGGATCGTCGCGGTCCACTGCCGGATGGAGGGGACGGGGCGGCCCGTGCCGACGGAGCTGCCTGCGGCCGTCCGGGCGCGGCTCGAGCAACACCATCCGGCGGTGACCTGAGGGGCGGGAATCGGCCATGCTCGAGGTTGCCGGACTGTCGAAGACCTACCCCACGCCCAGCGGGGGGCTGGAGGTGCTCGACGACGTTTCCTTCGCGATCGCCGACGGTGGGCGCTTGGCGGTGATGGGGCCGAGTGGCTCGGGGAAGAGCACGCTGCTGTCGATCCTCGGCACACTCGAGGAACCCTCCGCCGGCAGCGTGCGTGTCGATGGCGCCGACCCCTTTGCCGGCGGGCCCGAGGAGCGGGCCCGGTTCCGCAACCGGACCGTCGGATTCGTCTTCCAGGAGCACCACCTCCTCGCCGGTTGCACGGCGCTCGACAACGTCCTTCTCCCGGCACTGGCCACGGGGAGGCCGACGGCGGCGATCGTCGATCGCGCCCGCGCGTTGCTCGACCGCGTCGGGCTCGACCGGCGCCATGGCCACCTGCCCGGCCAGCTGTCGGGCGGCGAGCGCCAGCGCGTCGCCGTGGCGCGGGCGCTGGTCCTGGCGCCCCGGGTGGTGCTCGCCGACGAGCCGACCGGGCAGCTCGATTCGCGCGGTGCGGCGACGGTCACCGATCTACTTGTGGAACTGGCCGGTGAGGTGGGGGGAATGCTCGTCGTCGTCACCCATGCCGACGCCGTCGCCGAGCGGATCGGCACCGTGCGCCGGCTCGTCGATGGGCGGCTGCTCCCATGAGCGGCACGGCGGGGGTGCCGACGCGTCGGCCCGGGAGCACCGAGCCGGAGCCCGCCGCGGGTCTCGTCGCGGTGGCCTGGCGCCTGGGATGGGCCTGGCGACGGCAGCTGGCCGCCCTGGCAGCGGCTGCCGCGGTCGTCGCCGCGACGATCGCCGGAGCGCTCGGCGTGGGCGACAGCCTGTCGCGCGGGCTGGAACGCCTGGCGCTGTCGCGCCTCGGGGGAATCGCCGCGGCGGTCGTCGGCGACGAACCTTTTTCTGCTGCCCTGGCCGATGCCTTCGATCCGGCACCGGTGCCGGCGTTGGTGGTGGCGGTGACCGTCGAGGCCACCGGCGACGACCGCCGCGCCGTCCCCGCCACGCTGCTGGCGGCCGACGGCCTCGACCGGCTCGGCTTCGCGGCGGCTCCGGCGCCGGTGCCGCCGGGAAGCGTGGTCCTCAACGCGCCCCTCGCGCGCTCGCTCGGCGTCGGTGCCGGCGGCGTCGTCGTGCTCCGCACCGTCGTTCCGGCCGACGTGCCGGCCGACCTGCCGCTCGGGCGGCGCGACGCCACCTCGGCCGGGAGGCGGTTGCGGGTCGCCGAGATCTTGCCGGAGGAGGGCCTCGGGCAGTTCGCCCTCCGCCCGACGCAGGCCACCGCCGGGCTGGCGATCGTCGGCCTCGGGGCGGCGCAGGATCTCGTCGGCCGTCCGGGGAGCGCCAACCTGCTCCTCGCGCCAACGCCGCGCGACGCCGACGGCGAGCGCGCGCTCGTCGCCCGGCTCCGCACCGCGGTCCGCCCCGCGCTTGCCGACCTCGGTCTCGAGGTGACCACCGGCACCGGTGCCGCGGTGCCGCGACTCACGAGCCGGCGGCTGGTGATCCCCGACGAGGCGGATCGCGCCGCCCAGCGCGTGCTCGGGCCGCACGGGGGGCGGCCGTCGCTCGCGTTCCTCGCCGTGTCGCTCACCGCGCCGGCCGATGCCGCCGGCCCCGCGGCGAGCGTCCCCTATTCGACCGTCCTCGGCATCGACTCCGCCGATCTGCCCGTCGGCGGCCTCGTCGACGAGTCGGGCAGCCCGATCGCCGTTCCCGACGACGACGGCATCGTGCTGACGCGTTGGGCCGCCGACGACCTCGCCGCCCAGGGGCATCCTCTGGCCGCCGGCGCACCGATCCTCCTCCGCTGCTTCCTGCCCGAGACGCTCCACGGCGTGGTGGAGGAGACGACGGTGACGCTGCGCCTCGCCGGGATCGCCGCGATGGCGGGGCCGGCGGTGGCGCGCGACCTCGTCCCGGAGGTGCGCGGCGTGACCGACGAGGCCTCGATCGCCGACTGGGATCCCCCCTTCCCCTTCGACCGCAGCCGCATCCGGGCGACGCCCCCCGACGACATCGACGACCGCTTCTGGAAGCTCCACGGCGCCGCGCCGAAGGGGTTCGTGTCGCTGGCCACCGCCCGGCGGCTCGCCGCGAGCCGGTTCGGACGGACCACCGCCTGGCACCTCCCGGCGACGGCCGCCGCCGCCCTGCCGGCGCTGGAGGCGGAGCTGGCCGCTGCCATCGACCCGACGGCGCTCGGCTTCCGCGTCGAGCCGCTCCGCGCCGACGCCCTCGCCGCGGCGCGCGGATCGACACCGTTCGGTGGGCTGTTCCTCGCGCTGTCGATGTTCGTCGTCGGCGCCGGGCTGATCCTCGAGTGGCTGTTGTTCAGCCTCCTCGTCGCCTCGCACCGGCGCGACATCGGCCTCCTGGCGGCGCTCGGCTGGGCCCCGCGGCGCGTGACGGCGCTGGTCGCGCTGGTCGCCCTGCCCGCCGCGCTGGTGGGGAGCGCCGTCGGCACGCTCGTCGGTCCGGTCTGGACCCGGATCCTGCTGGCCTGGCTCGGACGGGCCTGGGAAGGGAGCGTAGCGGTCGGGTCGACGCCGCTGTTCGCCGCCGCGGCCGGTGTCGGGCCGGCCACGCTCCTGGCCGCGCTGGCCGCGAGCACCCTCCTCTCGGCCGGGGCGCTGGTCCTCGCCGCCCGGGCGGCGGCACGGCGCGATCCCCTCGGGTTGCTGCGCGGCGGCGATCAGCCGCCGTCGGCAGGGGGGGCGACGGCGTGGCTTTTGCCGGTGGCACTGGCGGCGATCGGCGCCGGGATCGGCTTGGCCTGGTGGGCGCGGAGTGCCGACGCATCGCGCGCCGTGGGCCTGTTCTTCGCCGCGGGGATTCTTTGCCTCGTGGGGATGCTGGCGCTGGTGCGCGCGTGGCTCGGCAGGCTGGCGGCGGGACGGGGCCGCGGCCTGTCGTCGCTGGGCCAGCTGGCCGGCCGCGGCTTGGCGCACGGCCCGGGGCGGGCCTTCGCCGTCGCGGCGATGGTCGCCGTCGCCGAGTTTCTCGTCGTCGCCGTGTCGGCGTTTCGCCTCGGCGACCCGGCCGTGGCCGACCGCTCGGGGCCGACCGGCGGCTGGGCGGCCTTGGCCACGTTCGGCAATCCGACCGCCGTCGATCCCTCCGCTCCGGCGACCCGCGACACGCTCGGTCTCGACGCCGCCGAGGCCGACGCCCTCGCCGGCTGCGAGGTCGCCCTGCTGCGCTCGAGCGCCGGCGACGACGCCAGCTGCACCAACCTCTACGCCAGCGTCCGTCCCGTCGTCCACGGCGTCGGCCCCGGGTTCATCGCCCGCGGCGGCTTCCGCTTCAGCGCCGTCGCCGAACCGGTCGCCAACCCCTGGACGCTGCTCGAGCGGAGCGTGCCCGGGGAGCCGCTGCCCGCGATCCTCGACGCCGCGACCGCACAGTGGGCGCTCGAGCTCGGCGGCGTCGGGGCGACGTTTTCCCTGCCCGATGCGACCGGCAATCCCGTCACGCTGCGGATCGTCGGCCTCCTCGACCCCGGCATCCTCCAGGGGGCGGTGATCGTCTCCGAACGGACGTTCTCCGCGCTCTTTCCCCGCGCCAGCGGCTACGCCATGGCGCTGGCCGCGCCGCGCCCGGGGGTCGACGGGCGCGCCTTCGAAGATGCGCTCGCCACGGCATGGGCCGACGCCGCTGTGACGATCGAACCGGCAGCCACTCGGCTGCGCCGGCTGCAGGCGGTGCAGAACACGTTTCTCGCCGGCTTCCAGTCGCTCGGGTTTCTCGGCCTGCTCCTCGGCACGCTCGGGGTCGCGGCGGTTCAGGTGCAGGGAGTGATCGAACGCTCCGCGGCCTTCGGTCTGCTCGGCGCGCTCGGGTTCGGCCGGGGGCGGATCGGCACCTTGGTCGTGACCGAGACGATGATCATGGTCGGGCTGGGCCTGGTTGCCGGCGGGCTGGCGGGTGTCGTCGCCCTGCCCCGCGAAGTCGCCGGCGGGGCCTCGCGCACCCCCCTCGGCTGGATCCTCCTCACCTCCCTGGCCACGCTGCTGGTCGCTGCCGTCGCCGGCTGGGCGGCTGCCCGGCGCGCCGGCGGGGTCACCCCGCGCACCGCCCTGGCGGAGGGGTGAGGAGCGCCCGCGGGATTGGCTTTGTCGCGCGGGGCCGCGACCGGGTACCGTGCCGCCCGGAGGCGCGCATGCACGTGCTGGTGATCCTGCCGAGGTGGCTCGGCGACGTCGTTCTGTCGACCCCGCTGCTGCGGTCCCTCCGCGCCCACGTCGGCCCCGGCGCGCGGATCAGCGCCGCGGTGAAGCCGGCGTTCATCCCGCTGTTTGCCGGAACCGATTGGATCGACGCGTTCGTCCCCTTCGACAAACGCGGCCGCGATCCGGCGGTGCGGGTGCGGGGCGCGGCAGCGCGGCTGCGGCGCGAGCGCCCCGACGTCGCCCTGATCGTCCCCAACTCGCTGTCCACCGGGCTGCTCGCCTGGCTCGCCGGCGCGAAGCGGCGCGTCGGCTTCGCGCGGCACGGCCGGCGCTGGTTGCTCACCGATCCGCTCGAGCCGCCGCGGCAGCGGGGGCGGATCGTGCCGGTGTCGACCGCGGCGCACGCGATGGATCTCGGTGCCTGGATCGGCGTCCCCCGCGGCCCGTTGAGGCTCGAGCTGGCGACGACCGCGGCCGAGGAGGCGCTGGCTGACGCGGTCCTGGCCCGTCTGTTCCCCGAGTCGGCCGGCCCGCTGGTCGTGTTCAACGACAATGGGGCCTACGGACCGTCGAAGAGCTGGGGAACCGACCGGTTCGCGGCGCTGGCCCGGCTCACCGTCGAGCGCGTCCCCTCCGCCCGCGTCGTCGTCCACTGCGGTCCCGGCGACCGCGACGGCGCGCGCGACTGCGCCCGCCGGGCGGCCGACCGCCGGGTGACGAGCCTCGCCGACATCGACGACCTGCCGCTCGGTCTTTCCAAGGCGCTGCTGCGCCGCGCCGCGGTGGTGGTGACCACCGACAGCGGCCCGCGGCACGTCGCCGCCGCGTTCGGCACGCCGACCGTCGTCCTCCACGGCCCGATGGATCCACGGCTCGGCGCGTCGGACCACCGCTGGCTGGAGGAGGTGCGCCTCGACCTCGCCTGCTCCCCGTGCGGAAGACGCGAGTGCCCGCTCGGTCACCACGATTGCATGAAGCTCGTCACGCCGGCTGAGGTGGGGCGTATCATGGTTGACCTGCTCGAGCGGTCGCGGCGGCCCGCCGACCGTGTCGCCTGATCGTCCCGTCCCGGAGGCTCCCCGGATGATGTCGTCTCTCGCGATGCTCGCCGCCATCGGCCTGACGGCCTTCTGCTGGGGCGTCTACGGACCGGTGCTCCATGTCGGCAGCGGCCTGCTGGGATCGGCCCTCCGGGCCTTCATGTGCGTCGGGTTGGCCTACTTCGGGATCGCGATCGTCGTCCCCTCGGCGATCCTCGCCCGGACCGGCGAGAAGGGTGCGTGGACGCGCACCGGCATCCTCTGGAGTCTGGTCGCCGGCGTGGCCGGGGCGCTGGGCGCACTGGGTGTGATCCTGGCGCTGCGTGTCTTCGGGGGACAGGCGATCTACGTGATGCCGCTGGTGTTCGGTGGGGCGCCGGTGGTCAACACGCTCCTCAACGCGACGATGAACAAGGCGTTCGACCAACTCAAGGCGCCGTTCCTGGCCGGGCTGATCCTCGTCATCACCGGCGCCGCGACGGTGCTCGTCTTCAAGCCGCAGACGCCGGCGCACACGGCGCCCGCGAAAGCCGTCGAGGTCGCGGCGACGGCCGGGCAGCCGCAGACCGTCACGGCGGTCAAGAAAGCGGAGAACTTCGTCGGGGTGCTCCTGGCTGCGGCGATGGCGATGCTGTCGTGGGGCGCCTACGGACCGGTGCTCCACAAGGGCCAGGTGGCGATGGCGGGGAGCCGGCTGCGCCCGCTGATCTGCATCGGGGTGTCGTATTTCCTCATCGCCGTCCTCGTCCCGTTGGCACTCCTCGGCCCGACCGGCGACACCGGTTCGTGGCATGCCGGCGGCCTGCTCTGGAGCCTGGCGGCCGGTTCGCTCGGCGCCCTCGGGGCGCTCGGCACGATCCTCGCTTTCGCCTGCGGGGGGAAGCCGTTCACGGTGATGCCGGTGGTCTTCGGGTGCGCGCCGGTGATCAACACGTTCACCACCCTGGCGATGGCCGACACGAGGCCCGAGGCGGTGAGCCCGGTGTTTATTGCCGGGCTGCTCGTCGTCGCCGCCGGCGCGGCGACGGTGCTCGCCTTCGGGCCGCGCGCCCACGCCCCGGCGCACGCGGCCCCGGCTCCCGCGACGCCGCACTGACGCTCGGCCGCCGTTCACGTGCCGCGCCGGTGGCCGAACCACGCCACGTGGTGCCGCGGGCCGTAGGCGAGCCCGGCGGCGGCAGCGGCGGGGCGCAGCCAGGCTCCGATCCGCTCGAGCGTCACCACGTCGATCCCCTCGGGCATGAGGAACACGCGCGAGCGGTCGAGCGGCTCGCCGTGTGCCCGCTCGAGATCGGCGAGCCAGGCGAGCGCCTCGGCGATGTCGGCTTCCGCGCCGACGACGAACTTGAGCTGCCAGGGACCGCCGGCGAGGAGGCGGAGGAGCACGTCGTCGGCGCGCCGCGCCGACAGGTGCCGGCGATGCCAGGCGGGGTGGTCGGCCGCGGCCGGTGCCGAGGAGGTGAGCTTCGGGCTGATGCTCACCAGATCGGCCCAGCCCCCCGGCGGCAGCCCGGGCGGGATCACCGTGCCGGCCGTCTCGACGGTGACGTGCAGCCCGGTGCCGCGGCAGTGGGCGACGATCTCCGGGGCGTCGGCGAACAGGAGCGGTTCACCGCCGGTGAGGACGACGTGCCGGGCACCGGTCGCGATGACGGCTCCGACGATCCGGGCGACACTCCATTCCTCCCCTTCCGGGTGCCAGCTCGTGTAGGGCGTGTCGCACCAGGCGCAGCGGAGATTGCAGCCGCTGGCGCGGACGAACACGCTCGGCGTGCCGGCCAGCAACCCTTCCCCTTGCAGCGACGTGAACAGCTCGGCGATCCGCACCGTGCCTCCTGTCCGCGGCGGAGCCGCTCAGCCGGTGTGCGCCCGCGGATCGACCGCGCCGGCCGCGGCGAAGCCGGCGGCACGGATCTGGCAGGAGTCGCAGCGGCCGCAGGGACGGCCGTCGGGGGCGGGGTCGTAGCAGCTCGTGGTCAGGCCGTGGTCGAGGCCGAGCTCGATGCCGAGCCGGACGATGTCCGCCTTGCCGAGGTGGAGGAGCGGCGTGACGATCTCGAGCGGCGTCCCCTCGACGCCGGCCTTCGTCGCCAGCGTGGCCAGCCGGGCGAAGGCGGCGATGAACTCCGGCCGGCAGTCGGGGTAGCCGCTGTAGTCGACGGCGTTGACTCCCAGCGCGATCGCCGTCGCGCCGCGTGTCTCGGCGACGGCCAGTGCCAGCGCCAGGAAGACCGTGTTCCGCGCCGGCACGTAGGTCACGGGAATCTCCGCCGCGAGGGCCGCCGCGGGGCGGTCTTTCGGCACGGCGATCGACCGGTCGACAAGCGCGCTGCCGCCACAGGCCGCCAGATCGACGGCGAGGACGACGTGGTCGGTGATCCCGAGCGCCGCGGCGATCCGGGCGGCGGCCTCGAGCTCCACCGCGTGGCGCTGGCCGTAGTCCACCGACAGCGCCGTGACGGTGTCGCCGCGCCGTACGGCCCATGCCGCCACGGTCGCCGAGTCGAGTCCGCCCGAGAGGAGCACGACGGTGCGGCGCGCGGCGCCGTGGGGGACGGTGACCTCTTCCATGCCCCCGAGCCTACCCGAGCGCCGCCGCTCCGCTGATGCCGCGGACCGCGGCCGCGCCGTCCCTTCCCTTCGACCGCGCCCGCGGTGACAATCCCCTCCGGTCCGTCGGCCGCCGGCCGGCCCTCCCCCCGCCCCTGGAACGCGCACGATGGCCAAGGCAGCCCGGGTGATCCTTTCCGCCCTCGCCGACGAATCGGCCTTCCACCTCACGGCAGTCGAGCAGTTCTCGGCGCTGGCGGCGCTGGGGCTGGAGTACTACTCCCTCCGCTTCATCGACGCCGGCAAGGGGGTGAAGAACGTCATGCAGCTGACGCTGCCGGAGATCCGCCGCATCCGTCACCTCGAGGACGAGTACGGTCTCAACGTGACCTCGATCGCCTCGCCGATCGGGAAGGTCAAGCTCCGCGACGTCGAGGACGGCACCAAGAATCGGTTCGTGCCGTTCGCCAAGTACCTCGCCAAGGACGTCGCCCGGGCGTGCGAACTGGCCCACGCCTTCGAGACCAAGCTGATCCGCGGTTTCTCCTTCTACCATCCGCGCGGCGACCGTCCCGAGGCCCATCTCGAGGAGGCGGCCGACCGGATCGGGAAGATCGCCGAGGCCTGCCACCGCTCCGACCTGACGTTCGGCTTGGAGGTCGAGGCGAATCTCGTCGGCCAGACCGGCCAGCTGCTCGCCGACATCCACCGCCGCGTGAATCATCCGGCGCTGGTGTTGGTGTTCGACGCCGCGAATCTCGTCGTCCAGGGGATGACCGCGGCGGAGGTCTACCGGCAGTGGGAGGCGATGAAGCCCGGCCTCGGCTGGGTCCACGTCAAGGACTACCGGAAACCGACCGCCAAGTCCCGCGACGGCCACGTCGACGAAGGTGCGCTGGCGCACTTCGTCCCCGCCGACCGTGGCGCCGGCGGGCACGAGCGGATCCTTGCCGACCTGAAGTCGATGCTGCCGGCCCTGACCCGCCGGCTCGAGCACCGCGGGATCCCGGGGGTGTTCCTCGACCTCGAGCCGCACGTCCGTGGCGGTGGGCAGTTCGGCGGCACCAGCGGACCCGACGGGATGGGAATCGCGCTCCGCGGGCTGTGCCGCGTGCTCGACGGCGCCGGGATCGACTACCATCTCCGGGACTTCGACGACCTGCTGGCGGCGCGCGGACGGAAATGACCGGTCCGCGGCCGGCGGAACGCTGACCAGCGTGGGCTTTGCGGATGGCCGAAACCACCGAACCAGGCGGCTACTTCGTCGCCAACTATCCGCCGTTCTCCCGCTGGCATGCCGGTGCCGTGCCCGAGGTGCTGGCGGCCTTCGCGGCGCCCCCCACCGACGCGGCACTGGGGCTCTACCTCCACGTGCCCTTCTGCCGCAAGCGCTGCAAGTTCTGCTACTTCCGGGTCTACACCGACACCTCGGCCGCCGATGTCGAGCGCTACTCGCAGGCCCTCGCCGCCGAGGCGGCGCTCGTCGCCTCCCGGCCCGCCGTGGCCGGGCGCACGGTGCGCTACGTCTACTTCGGCGGTGGCACGCCGTCGTTCCTGTCGGCCCGGCAACTCGACCGGCTCGTCACCGGGCTCCGTGGCAGCCTCGGGTGGGACGCCGCGGAGGAAGTGACGTTCGAGTGCGAGCCGGGGACGCTCTCGGAGCCGAAGGTGCGGGCGCTGCGCGACCTGGGGATGACGCGGATCTCGCTCGGCGTCGAGAACTTCGACGACGCGATCCTCGAGGCCAACGGGCGGGCCCACCTGTCCGCCGAGATCTTCCGCGCCTGGGAGTGGATCCGCACCGCCGGGTTCCCCTCCACCAACGTCGACCTGATCGCCGGGATGCTCGGCGAGACGTTCGACAGCTGGCGGAGGACGGTCGAGCGGACGCTCGCGCTCGGTGCCGACAGCATCACGATCTACCAGTTGGAGTTGCCGCTCAATACCGTCTTCGTCCACGACGCGAAGGCCAGCGGCGGCGCGGTGCCGGTCGCCGACTGGCCGACGAAGCGCGCCTGGGTCGACTGGGCGTTCGACCGGGCCCTGGAAAGCGGGTACTCGATCTCCAGTGCCTACACGCTCGTCCGTGATCCGGCGCGGGTCCAGTTCCGCTACCGCGACATGCTCTGGGAGGGAAGTGATCTGGTCGCCCTCGGCGTCGCCAGCTTCGGTCACCTGTCCGGGCTCCACTACCAGAACGCGCCGCACTGGGACGACTACCTCGGGGCGATCGACGGCGGCCGACTTCCCGTCGCCCGCGGGCTACGGCCGACGCCCCGCGAGCTCCTCCTCCGCGAGACCGTCCTCGGTCTCAAGCGGGGTACCCTCGATGTCGACCGCCTCGGGCGGAAGTACGGCGTCGATCCCGTCGCCGCCTGGGCGCCGGTCTGGGCGGGTCTCGAGGCGGAGGGCTACCTCGACCAGCTTCGGCCGCGACCGGTCATGTCGCGCCGCGGATTGCTCATGGTGGATGCCCTGCTCCATCGCTTTTTCGAGGGGGAATCGCTGGCGGCAGCCTCCTGACGATCCCCTTACCGAGGGGTGGGGCCGGCAGGGTTACGGCCGGGTCCGGGCTGCGGTTTCACTTGGTGTTGGCGGAGTTCAACATGGGCTGGCGAAACGCTTCGCCGGCTCGGTACGTGAGCCCTTGTGGCATCACCAACGGTCGATCGCGCCGCCGCAGGCCGCGGTGCCAGCGGGCGACCATGAGGAGCGAAGAGTGCCACGATCCCCGAGCGCAACCAGCCGCACCCCTGCCGCGCCGAACGGGGTGGTCGGATCTTCCGGAACCGCGACGGCCCCCCTGGCATGTCCGTCGCGGCCGGCTCTTCGCGACCGGATCCGCGCGATGGCCGCCGATCTCGTCGCACCGTGGCGCAGCCAGGGCATCCCGGCCGGAGGCAAGTCGGCGGCGTCCCTCCGACGGCACGCGGAGGCTCTCGTCGACCGGGCTGGTGCCGGCCGGGAAACGGTCGGCTGGACGATGGTCACGATCGTGTCGGAGTACTGGCGGCAGCGGCTCGCCTCGTTGCCCGCCGGCCGTCGCCTTCTCCTCCTCCCCGACTGCCCGGTCGCCACCCACCGCGGTACCGGTGCTTCCGCAGGCCTGCATGTCTGCGGCCCGGACTGCACGCTCGGCACCGTGGCCGCGGCTGCCCGGGAGAGTGGGTGGGCGGTCAAGCCTACGTCGGCGGCGCTCGGGGGCATCGGCGCACTGCTCACCGGTCAGACCGACGGGATCCTCGGCGTCGCGAAGTTGTCACACCTCGAGAAGGCGTTCGCGATGCTGCCCGCCTTCGCCCTGCCGATCGCCGCGGTGCCGTTCGACGCCGATGCAGCGTCGGCAGCGGCCGCGCGGGGCCTGGGCTGCGCGGAGGTCGCCTCCGCAGCGGCGCTCGATCCGGCATGGATCCTCGGGCTTCTCGGTGTCGGCGGTGGTGCGGTAACGCCGATGGGGGATTACCTTCCGGTTCTCCGCGAGGCGGCCGGCCTGTTCACCGCGCAGGGGCTGGCACGGATCGACGAGCAACTCGGCCTCGGCACCGGCCTGGGAACCGCCGTCCCGCCGGCCTCCGGCGGTGAGCGGGCCGACGTCGCCGCGGTCGATGCCACCGCGGGAATGGCGAGCGATTTCCTCTCCCGCGGGGGGAAGTTCCTCCGGCCATTCATCACGCTGGCGGCGTTCGATGCGGTGAACGGCGACCGCCGGCAGCGTGGGGAACCGGTCGGCGATCTCGACCGGTCGGCGGTCCGCGCGGCTGCGGTGGCGATCGAGATCTTCCACAAGGCATCGCTCGTCCACGACGACATCGAGGACGACGACGCGATGCGTTACGGTCGCCCGACGCTCCATGTCGAGCGCGGCATCCCGCTGGCGGTCAACGCCGGCGACTGGCTGCTCGGCGTCGGCTACCGGATCGTGGCGGCGCTCCCCGGCCTGGCCCCCGACGTCCACCGCGACCTCGTGCGCCTGTTGGCCGATGCCCACGTGCGCCTGGCACGCGGCCAAGGGGGCGAGCTATGGTGGCGCGAGACGCCCGGCAAGGGCCTCCTCCCCACCGAGGCCCTGGAACTGTACGGGCTCAAGACGTCGCCGGCGTTCGAGGCGGCGCTGGCGATGGGGGTGCGTTTGGCGGGCCCTGATCCCGCCGCGGTGGGCGACCTCCGTGGCTACTCGCTGCACGTCGGCACCGGGTTTCAGGTGCTCAACGACCTCAAGGATTGGCAAGGGGACGCGGTCAACGCCCGCGACGCTGCCGGCGACCTCCTCGGCGGCCGGCCGACCGTCCTCTGGGCACTGGCGATCGAACGCCTCGGCAGCGACACGGTCAGCGGGCTGTTCGCACGGGCACGGGGCGGCGATGCCCACGAACGTGGGGCCGCCCTCGCCGATGCCCGTGAGCGGTTCGCCGCGGCGGGGGTTTTCGACAGCGCGGCGGCGATCGTCGCCGCCGAGCGTTCGGCGGCGTTGGCCGCGGCCGCCACCTGCACGCTGCCGCGGCTCCGGGACGTGCTCGAGTTCCTCCTCGATCTGGCCGTACCCGACGGCGCGGTGCCCGGCTGAGCGCGACCCGCCGGTTCCGAAGGGCGTCTGGCCCTGGTGCGGCGGCGATCATCCACGGCTCACCGCCGGCTGGCGCGACCGTAGACTCTCCGCCACGGAGCGTACGCACGTCGCTCCGACTGCACGAGGTCTGCCAAGTGCCAGCCGCTACAGATCGCACCGCCGGTCCCGTCGATCGAGGCGTGGTTCGTGCCCACGACGCCGTGGCCCGTGCCGAACGGCTCGTCGCCCTCGTCTGCCGGCCGGTGGAAGCGTTCGCGACGTTCACCGCCGTGGACGCGGCCGTCGTCCCGTCGCCGGCGCGCGAGCTGCTCGACCACGCCAGCCACATGACCGTGGTGATGGAACGATTCCACGGCCGGCCGCTCGAGCTGCGCGTCGTGGCCCGGATCGCCGAGCGCCCCGGTGTCGACGACTGGTACGCGCGCGAGATCCTCCTCGTCGATCGGGGCGGACGGGTCGTCCAGCACGGCATCGTCCGCATCGATCTGGCGCAGGTCGATCCGGACACCGCGCGGCGGATCCGCGCCGCCACCGAACCGCTGGGGCGTGTCCTCATCGAGGCCGGCCTGCTCCGCGACGTGCGCGCCGTCGCGCTGCTCCAGCTCCATGCCGGTGCGCGGTTGGCGGCGCTGGTCGGCCTCCCCGAGACGCCCCCGCCCGTCCTCTACGGCCGGGTCGCCGAGATCGCGCTGTCGGGGAGCGCCGCCCCCGCCGTCCAACTCCTCGAGACGGTGGTGCCTGCGGTCGGCTGACCGGTGGCGTCGCCCGATGGCGCGCCGCGGGTGGTGTCCGCCGACGGCAGCGACTGGCGGTCGAGCGAAGACGGGGCACATTGCCCAAGGTGTTTGGTGGAAGCCGTTTGCGCTGACTGTGGCGATATTGACTCACTGCGCAAGCTCTCTGTAGAGTTGGGCTGAGGGTAGTTTCGGAAAGCCGGGTTCCGCGTGAAGGATGGAGCTTTCACCGAAGCCGGTGTGACGGCCCCGGGCCAGAGGCGCGGGTGCCGGTTCCGGAGCGCCCCGAGGAGTCTGTGCGAAGGATTCGCCCCGTCGGTCCGCTGGAGTGGGCGGAATTCGGCACAGCGAGCGGTGTGATGACCGTGGAGCCCGTCCCGGCGTCGGCAAGGAGCGGTCCGGGACCGGCGGAAAGACGATGGATCGGCGAGGAGGGATGGTTCAGGGAGGCAATCGCTGCACGGAGGCCTAGGCGTCGGGAGCCGCCCCGCGGATGGGGAGGAAACCGGTCGCCGTTTTGACTAGCTGGACCACGGCTAGGGAGAGGGTGGTTGAGCACATGCAAAAGACTGTCTACACGACCGGTGAGGCGGCCAAGATCTGCAAAGTGAGCCAGCAGACGATCATTCGCTGCTTCGACTCCGGGCAGCTCAAGGGGTTCCGCGTCCCCGGGAGCCGGTTCCGGAGAATTCCCCGTGACCAGTTGTTCCTGTTCATGCGGGACAACGGCATCCCCACCGACGCCCTCGAGAGCGGGCGCCGGAAGATCCTCGTCGTCGACGACGACCAGGATCTCGTCGAGCTGATCACCGACGTCCTCGAGCGCGACGGCCGCTTCGAGACGCGGAGCGTCAACAACGGCTTCGATGCCGGGATGATGGTCAAGGATTACAGGCCCGACCTGATCGTCCTCGACGTCATGCTGCCCGACATCAACGGCAAGGAAGTCTGCCAGCGGGTGCGCAGCGATTCGACGATGGACGAGGTGCGGATCATCTGCATCTCGGGCATGGGCGAGCCCGACAAGGTCGAGGAGTTGAAGGCCGCCGGTGCCAACGAGTTCCTCCAGAAGCCGTTCGAGGCCGAGGTGCTCGTCGACCGGATCTGTGGGCTGCTCGACATCGAGTCGGTCGCGACCGGTTCCTGATCCCGCGATCCGTCACGCGGCCTGCCGCGCGACGGGGTCGCCACTGCCGCCGCGCCGCGCGCCGGACCCCGTGTCCGGCGCGCGGTCGGTGGATGGGGCGTCGTCCGTGACCGTCTCCGCGGCTGACGTGTGTGGTTCCCTTGGCACCGGTCGTGCGGGGCACGGCAGCGGCGTGGCCGTGGTCGTCCGCGGCGTCGCCGCCGAACCGATCGCACTGCCCCTCACGCCGGCAGCCTGCCTGGCGCTCGCCGCAGACGTGCTCGCCGCGGCCGGGAGCGACGGGGACGCCGGTGCCACCAAGGGCGCGGTGGCGATCGACGATCCGGCGCTGGCGGTCTGGCTCGGCGGTACGGATCAGCGTGGGGCCGGGCTGTTGCAGGCCTTGGGCCGCGATCTTGTCGCCGTCGGCGCCCCCGCGGCGACGCTCCCGCGGGGCACCGAGTGGTCGCCCGAACGAATCGCCTGGGAGACGTTCGCAGCCGCGCTCCGGGCGCGGGGCGGCGGCACCGAGAACGTCCGCGATTGGGGGCGGCAGCTCCGCACCCGGATCTCCGCCGGCGGGCTGGCCGCGTTGCCCGTCGCCCCGCGCACCGACGCACTGTCGATCGAAGGGGTCGTCCTCGGCCGGGCGCTCGACCTGGCGGGACGGCATGCCCGCGTCGCCGACGGCCTCGCGGCCGAGGTGGAGGCGGCGCGGCTCGAGGGGCTCCGGGCGCTCGCCTACGGGGCCGGACACGAGATCAACAACCCGTTGGCCAACATCGCCGCCCGTGGCCAAGCGTTGCTCGTCGACGAGACCGATCCGCGTCGCCGCCGCCGTCTGGTGACGATCGTCGACCAAGCCTTCCGGGCCCGGGACATGATTGGTGCGTTGATGCTCTTCGGCCGGCCTCCCCAGCCACGTTTCACCGAGTGCGACGTCGCCACGATCGTCTCTGCGGCGGTCGCCGCAGTCGCGGCCCGGGGGGCGGAGCGCGGCGTGACGATCGTCGCCCCGCCTGCCGCCGGTGTGGTGGCATGGGCCGACCGGACGCTCGTCGAGGAGTCGCTCCGCGCCGTGCTGGTCAATGCCATCGACGCCATGCCCGGTGGCGGTCGCGTGGTGATCGGTATCGACCGGGAACCCGCCCGTCACGGCCGGGAGCTGGCGGTCATCGTCGACGACGAGGGGCCGGGGATGGATGCCGAAACCCGCCGGGCGGCACTCGATCCGTTTTACAGCGGCCGCGAGGCCGGGCGCGGGATCGGCTTCGGGCTGACGAAGGCCGGTCGTTTCGTGGCGGCGTGCGCCGGTGAACTGTCGCTCGGCACGGCACCCGGCGGGGGCACCCGTGTGACGCTGCGGCTGGGCGTGCCGGAAGTCGCGGATCCGGCCGTACAGCCCCCCCAGACCACGCGGTCTGACGGGCAACGAGCGCGGTGAGCGTTCGTCTCCCCGGGTCGCCCGGACTGCCGATCCGCGGGTGCCGGCCGACCTTGTCCGCATTCCCGTCGTTCTCTATTCTCCGGCCGGAGGTTTGGAAGTCGCTCGGCGATGGATCGCCGGGGGCGCCGGGACGTTTCGCTGCAGGGATGCGTTCATGAGGCACGCCAGACTGATCGCCGGACCCGCCGACGGAGCGGTGGATGCGATCGTGGAGCCGCTCGTCGGATCGACGACGCTCGACCGCGCGATCGATGGACCAGTGGGCGGTCGGTCCTTTCCCCGGGTGGCGGTCGTCACGCATCCGGCTGACGCCTTGCGGTCGATCGGCGCCGGCATCGACCGCGAGCGGGCGACGGTGCCCCGCGAAACCGGTCGCTCCCTCCCCCAGGCGATGCGGCTCACCGCCGACTGGCTCCGTCAGCGGCAGGCGGCCGACGGTCACTGGCGCGGACCGCTGGAAGGGGACACGATCCTCGAGAGCGAATACCTGCTGATCCTCGCGTGGGCGGGGCGCCTCGACGGCGCCGAGGTCCCGGGAGCCGCCCGGAGGATCCTCGCCGAGCAGCTCCCGCAGGGCGGCTGGTCGATCCATCCCGGTGGTCCCGTCGACGTCAGCGCGAGCGTGAAGGCCTATTTCGCCCTCAAGCTCACCGGACACGATCCGGCATCGGAGCCGCTGCGACGCGCCCGTCGGGCGATCGACCGGGCGGGTGGACCATGGGCGGTGAACAGCTTCACCCGCTTCTACCTCGCCCTGCTCGGCCAGATTCCCTACGCAGCCTGCCCGGCGGTGCCCCCCGAGATGGTGCTGCTCCCCGACTGGTTTCCGGTCAACCTCCACCGGGTATCGGCGTGGTCGCGCACGATGATCGTGCCGCTGTCGCTGATGTGGGCGTTCAAGCCGGTGCGCGCCGTCCCGCCGGAGCGTGGGATCGGCGAACTGTTCACCGGCACCGGGCAACGTGGTGCCGCGGTCAAGTCGGGACCGTGGGCCCGGTTTTTCCGCGGCGTCGATCAGGTCATCAAGGCCTGTGAGCGGTTCGGGATCGTGCCGCTCCGTCCCCGGGCGGTGCAGGCCTGCCGGCGCTGGATGCTCGATCGTTTCGCCGGCAGTGACGGCCTCGGTGCGATCTTTCCGCCGATCGTGTGGAGCCTCGTCGCCCTCCGCGCCATGGGATGCCGCGAGGACGCGCCGGAAGTGGAGGAGTGCTGGAGGCAACTCGCCCGCCTCGTCGAGCGCGAGCCCGACGGGACGACGCGGCTCGAGCCCTGCCGCTCGCCGGTCTGGGACACCGCGATCACCGTCATCGCGCTGGTCGAGGCGGCGCGCGGCGCCGACGGCGCGGATGTCGATCGGGGCGTCGACTGGTTGCTCGATGCCGAGGTCCGCATCAAGGGGGACTGGGTCGGGGCAGTACCCGGCGCCGAGGGGATCGAGGCCTCGGGCTGGTGTTTCCAGTACGCCAATCGCTTCTATCCCGACGTCGACGACACGGCGATGGTCGTGATCTCGCTGGTCACGTGGCGCGATGCCGCCCAACGCCGCGCGACGGGCGATCCCGCCGCCCGGTGCCGGCTCGACCGCGTGGCCGCGGCGCTCGGCCGCGCCTGCCGGTGGCTGGCAGCGATGCAGAACTCCGACGGCGGCTGGGGTGCGTTCGACCGCGACAACGATCTGGCGCTGTTGTGCGAGGTGCCGTTCGCCGATCACAACGCGATGATCGACCCGAGCACGCCGGATCTCGCCGGCCGGGTCCTCGAGGCGTTCGGCAAGACCGGGCTCCGCATCGGTCATCCGGCAGTCGATCGGGCGGTGGCGTACCTCCGTCGCACCCAGGAATCGACCGGGGCGTGGTTCGGCCGGTGGGGCGTGAACTACGTCTACGGTACCTGGCAAGCGCTCGAGGGGCTGAGGGCAGTCGGCGTCGCGGGGACCGATCCGCTGATCACCCGCGGTGCGGACTGGCTGGCGGGCTGCCAGCAGGCCGACGGCGGCTGGGGGGAGTCGCCCGAGAGCTACGCCGATCCGTCCCTCGCCGGCATCGGTCCGACGACGGCGTCGCAGACCGCCTGGGCGGTGGCTGGGCTGGTCGCGGCCGGACGGGCCGAGTCGCGTGCCGTCCGCCGCGGGGTGCAGTGGCTGCTCGAGCGCCAGGGGGCGGACGGTGCCTGGGAGCAGCGCGAGTTCACCGGCACCGGCTTCCCGAAGGTCTTCTACCTGCGCTACCACTACTACCCCGTCTATTTTCCGCTGCTGGCCCTGGCGCGGTGCAGTGTGGCGGCGTCCGCCGCCCGTGGTCCGGTGCCGGTGCCCGAGGAGTCGCGTGCATGAGCGTGCCTGTCGGACAGATGGTCGCCGTCGTCGGGCACGTGCTGCGGCAGCGGCTCCGCGGCAACGCCCGCTATCCGCTCGTGCTGATGCTCGAGCCGTTGTTCCGCTGCAATCTCGCCTGCGGAGGGTGCGGCAAGATCCAGCATCCCGCGGCCGTGCTCCGCCGCCACCTGTCGGTCGAGCAGTGCCTCGCGGCAGTCGACGAGTGCGGGGCACCGGTCGTGTCGATCCCGGGGGGCGAGCCACTGCTCCACCCCGACATCGAGCGGATCGTCGAGGGCATCGTCGCCCGGCGGAAGTACCTCTATCTGTGCACCAACGCGTTGAAGCTCGAGGAGATGCTGCCGCGCTTCCGGCCCTCGCCCTACCTCGCCTTCTCCGTCCACCTCGACGGACCGCGCGAGGAACACGACCACGCCGTCTGTCGGGAGGGCGTGTACGACGTCGCCGTGGCGGCCATCAAGGCGGCGCGGAGGGCCGGTTTCCGGGTGACCACGAACTCGACGCTGTTCACCGACGCCGATCCGGTGCGCTACCGGCGGTTTTTCGACGAGGTCATGGCCCTCGGCGTCGAGGGGATGATGATCTCGCCGGGCTATCCCTACGCCAAGGCGCCGGACCAGGACCATTTCCTCCCCCGGCGCCGCAGTGAAGCGCTGTTCCGGCGGATTCTCGAAGCCGCGCCCCGTCGCTGGCGGTTCAACCAGTCGCCCGTGTTCCTCGAGTTTCTCAAGGGGGCATGGGATCTCGAGTGCCGGCCGTGGGGGACGCCGACCTACAACCTGTTCGGTTGGCAGCGCCCCTGCTACCTGCTCGAGGAGGGGTACGCGACCACGTTCCGGCAATTGATGGAAGAGACCGACTGGGACGCCTACGGCCGGGCCAGTGGCAATCCGAAGTGCGGCAATTGCATGGTCCACTGCGGCTACGAACCGGCCGCCGTCGAGGCGACGTTCGGTTCGCTCGGCGGCTTGCTGGCGACGGCGCGGCTTGTGCTCTTCGGTCCGCCGGGCGATCAGGGGCCGACCTCGGTGGATCCCCAACCAGCCGCCCGGCCCGCCGGTGCGTCGCTGCCGCAGTTACCGATCCTCGAGCAGGTCGCCTGAGTCGGCAGCCTCGGGCCACCGGCCTCGTCCCCGCAGCCAGCGCCCGTTCACCCCGCGCCGGCGGCGAGCAGGCTTTTCCGGACCCGGGCGAGGATCGCGCGGAGTCCCCGGCTGCGGAGAATCCCGAGCACTTCGGTGAGGCCGGTCCGGTCGATGAACGTATCGTCGAGGGCGGCGGCTTCGGTGGCAGGCCGTCCGGCGACGGCCTCCGCCAGCACGGCGACGAATCCTTTGACGGTCGGCGCTTCCGGGGCCACCTCGGCGACGAGCCCCGCCCGGCCGTCGATCACCTCGGGCCAGAGGAACACCGGCGTCTGGCACTCGTGGACCCGCGAGTCGCCACGCCGGGCGGCGTAGGCCGCGGGGAGCGGCGGCAGCGACGCCGCATACTCGACGAGCAACTCGAGTTTCTCACGGGAGTCGAGATCGGCGAACTCGTCTGCGATCCGCGCCAGACGCTCGGCCACGCTGTCGCCCGCCGTCCCGCCCGTCACCGCGGCTTCGTCTGCCATCGTGGTTCCGGCCGCAGGGCCCGGTTCAGGATTGCCCATCGGGGGAGCCGCCGACGGCAGCCGGTCGACCGACACCGCCGGGGTGTTCCCCCTTGGCGATCGGCACCCGCACGGCGTTGCCCCATTCGAGCCAGGATCCGTCGTAGTTCTTCACGTTCGCGAAACCGAGCAGGTACGTGAGGACGAACCAGGTGAGGCTCGAGCGTTCGCCGATCCGGCAGTAGGCGATCGTCGGCGACCGCCGCTTCAGCTTCACCTCGCGAAGGTACAGCTTCTCGAGGTCACGCACCGACTTGAACGTGCCGTCGTCGTTGCAGGCTCGGGCCCACGGCACGTTGACCGCGCCGGGAATGTGGCCGCCCCGGATCGCGCCCTCATTGGGGTAATCGGGCATGTGCATCCGCTCGCCGCGGTACTCCTCGGGCGACCTGACGTCGAGCAGTTGGCGGCCGGCCTTGACGTGGCGGAGGACCTCGTCGCGGAGAGCGCGGATCGAGCTGTCCTGTTCGCTCGCCGTGTAGCGGGCGGCGGGGGGCGACACCCGGTCGGTCGACCAGGGGCGGCCATCGAGCTCCCAGCGCTTCCGGCCACCGTCCATGATCCGGCAATCGGCATGCCCGTAGAGCTTGAACACCCAGAACGTGTAACACGCCCACCAGTTGTTCTTGTCGCCGTAGAGCACGACGGTCGTGTCGTTGGCGATCCCGCGGGCGGCGCAGAGGCGCTCGAACGCGGCGCGGTCGATGTAGTCGCGCTGGAGGGGATCCTGGAGATCGACCTGCCAGTCGATCTCGACCGCCCCGGGGACGTGTCCCATCGTGTACAGCCCGCGATCCTCGTCCGATTCCACGATCCGCACGCGCGGATCGTCGAGGTGTTCGGCCACCCACGCGGTGGACACGAGCACTTCGGGATGGGCGTAACCGGGCATGATCCAGGCTCCTCGCGCGACGGGGACGATCGACGCGGGAATCGTAGTCCAATCGCCGGGGGGCTGCAACGAGGCAGTCCCTCGTTGGACCGCCATGGTTCGGCTACAACACAGGAACCACGCCGTCCGTGATCGGACTCTTGGTGGCGGCGGGCACGTGGCCCGCGTGGCGGTGCGAGTCGGTTCCGATTCCTGCGGCGGAGCGTCGTCTTCGACGGTGCTTCTTCCGCCCTGCTCCGGGTGCATGCGATGGGTCCTGCGTTCATCTTCCAGATCACCGATCTCACCAAGAAGTTCGGGCAGCGCGAGCTTCTCAAGAACATCAACCTCGCCTTCTACCCGGGCGCCAAGATCGGGTTGCTCGGACGCAATGGCGCGGGCAAGAGCACACTGATGAAGATCATGGCGGGGATCGACCGCGACTACGACGGCGAGGCCCGGCTCGCCGATGGCTACACCGTCGGGTATCTCGAACAGGAACCGAATCTCGACCCCGCCAAGACCGTGTTCGAAAACGTGATGGCGGCCGTCGAGCATTCCCGCTCCGTGCTCCGCCGCTTCGAGGAGATCAATGCCCGTCTCGGCGAGCCGATCGCCGACGCCGAGATGGAGAAACTGCTCGCCGAGCAGGCGACCGTCCAGGACGAGATCGACGCCAAGAACCTGTGGGACCTCGACCGCCAGGTGGAGATCGCGATGGACGCGATGAATCTTCCCCCCGGTGACTGGGGTGTGGCGACCCTGTCCGGCGGCGAGCGGAGGCGGGTGGCACTGTGCCGGCTCCTCCTCGAGAAGCCCGACCTGCTGCTCCTCGACGAGCCCACCAATCACCTCGACGCCGAGAGCGTCGATTGGCTCGAACGGCACCTCGGAGAGTATCCGGGGACCGTCGTGGCGGTGACCCACGACCGCTACTTCCTCGACAACGTCGCCAAGTGGATCCTCGAAGTCGACCACGGCCGGGGGATTCCCTTCGAGGGGAACTACTCGGCCTGGCTCGAGCAGAAGAAGGCGCGGCTGGTGTTGGAGGAGAAGCAGGCCAGCGCCCGGCAGAAGACCCTCGACCGTGAGCTGGAATGGGTGCGGATGTCGCCGAAGGCGCGGCAGGCGAAGAGCAAGGCGCGTCTCGCAGCCTATGAGAAACTGGCCGCCGAGCAGGCCGCCGTCCGCGACCAGGACATCGAGATCTTCATCCCCGCCAGCCGCCCGCTCGGCGACCAGGTGATCGACGTCGAGAAGATCTCAAAGGGCTACGGCGACAAGGTGCTGTTCGAGAACCTCTCCTTCCGGCTCCCGCCCGGTGGCATCGTCGGCATCATCGGGCCCAACGGCGCCGGCAAGACGACCCTGTTCCGGATCCTCGTCGGCGCCGAACAGCCCGATTCAGGGACGGTCACGATCGGTTCGACCGTCGACATCGGCTACGTCGACCAGAACCGCGACGCCCTCGATCCCGGCAAGACGGTCTTCGAGGAGATTTCCGAGGGCCACGACACGCTCGATCTGGGCAAGCGGACCGTCAACGCCCGCAGCTACGTGGCGAAGTTCAACTTCATGGGCCCCGACCAGCAGAAGAAGGTCGGGACGCTGTCGGGGGGAGAACGCAACCGCGTCCATCTCGCCAAACTGCTGCGTGGCGGAGCCAACCTCCTGCTCCTCGACGAGCCGACCAACGATCTCGACGTCGACACGCTCCGGTCGCTCGAGGAGGGGATCACGTCGTTCGCCGGCAGCGTCGTCGTCATCACCCACGACCGCTGGTTCCTCGACCGCCTCGCGACCCACATCATCGCCTTCGAGGGGGACGGTTACGTCCATGTCTGCGAGGGCAATTTCGAGGTCTACGAGCGGAGTCGGCGCGAGCGGCTCGGCATCGCCGCCGACGAACCCCACCGCTTCCGCTACAAGAAGCTGCAGCACTGATCCGCACGTCCGGCCGGGGTCAGGCCATCGGCAGCCTGGCCGCGGCGGCCGAACGCAATTCACGCGGGAGTGGGAAATAGACCTGTTCCTCGCGGATCGTGCGCTCTTCGACGGTGGCGCCGAAGCGGTCGCGGAGCCAGGCGACGCATTCCTGCACGACGTTCTCCGGGGCGCTGGCGCCGGCGGTGACGACGACGGTCTCGTTGCCGGAGAACCACGCCGGGTCGATCTCGTGGGGCCCGTCGATGAGATGGGCGCGGCGCCCGACATCGAGGGCCAGTTCGGCCAACCGCTGGCTGTTGGAGCTGTTGTGGCTGCCGACGACGAGGACGATGTCGGCACCCTCGGCGAGGATCCTGACCGCCTCCTGGCGGTTTTGCGTGGCGTAGCAGATGTCGTCCTTCGGCGGACCGGCGATCGCCGGAAAGCGCTGCTTGAGGCGGCCGATGATCCGGGAAGCGTCGTCCACGGAGAGCGTCGTCTGCGTCAGGTAGGCGAGCCGGTCGGCAGCGGTGAACGGCAAACGGTCGACGTCGGCCTCGGTCTCGACCAAGGTGATCGATGCCAGAGCGTGACCCATCGTGCCGATCACCTCGTCGTGCCCCTCGTGGCCGATGAGCACGATGTGGTACCCGGCCGACGCATAACGGACCGCCTCGAGGTGGACCTTCGTCACCAGCGGGCAGGTGGCGTCGATCGCGGTCAGCCGCCGCGCCTCCGCCAAGCGCCTCACCGCGGGCGCCACGCCATGCGCCGAGAACAGCAACACCGCCCCCTCCGGAACCTCCTCGACCGCGTCGACGAACACGACGCCCTCGCGGGTGAACCGTTCCACGACGTGCTTGTTGTGGACGATCTCGTGAAACACGTAGACCGGCTTGCCGTAGCAGCGGAGTGCGGTTTCCAGGGTTTCGATCGCCATGTTGACCCCGGCGCAAAAGCCGCGGGGGCCGGCGAGAAGGATCGTGAGCATGCGGCGTTGTCCCGTTCGGATCGCATCGAAAAACGGTCCGGCGTATCCTAGCAGGCTGCCGCTGATCGCCATGCCACGGTCGTGCCGCACGACGCCCGGGGCCGGCCGAAAGGTTTCCCGGCGACTCGCCGGCGGTCACCATCCGTGCCAGTTACGAGGTCGGCCGATCCGCCCGCTCCCCCCGACCCGCCGACCGACGCCCGTGAACCCCGAGCGTTTCCATCCCGAGTTCACCCCCCGGCCCGGCCGCGACTCGGCCGCCTGGGATCTCGCGCCGCTGCCGAGGAGCCTCGATCGAGCTGCGGCCGAGGCGTACTGCCGGCAGGTCGCCGGCCGCCACTACGAGAACTTCAGCGTCGTCACGGCGCTGGTCCCGCGCCGCCTGCGGCAGGACTTCGCCACCGTCTACACGTTCTGCCGCTGGAGCGACGATCTCGCCGACGAGGCCCCCGACCCATCCGCCGGCCTCGAGGCCCTCGCGCGGTGGCGCGAAGGGCTCGACGACTGCTTCGCCGGTCGCCCCGGGCATCCGGTATTCGTGGCGCTGGCGGCGACCGCGCGACGCGGAGGCCTCGACGCCCGACCGTTTCACGATCTCCTCGACGCCTTCGCCGAGGACCTCGCGTTCGACCGCGACGGCGTCGTCGTCCGCTATCCCGACCGTCGCGCGTTGGTGGGCTACTGCCGCCGGTCGGCCGATCCGGTGGGGCGGATCGTCCTCGGTCTCGACGGCTGCCACGGCGAGGCGGAAGCACGCCACTCCGATGCGATCTGCACCGGATTGCAGCTGGTCAACTTCTGGCAGGACCTGCGCCGCGACCGCCTCGCCGGCAGGGTCTACGTGCCCGAGGAGGACCTCCGCGACCATGGTGTCACGGCCGACGACCTCGCCGCACCGCGGGCCTCGCGGGAGGTCCGCGCGCTGGTCGCGTCGCTCGTCGCCTGGGTGCACGAGTGCTTCGCCGCCGGCGCGGCGCTCGAAGCCACCGCGCCGCCCGCCCTGCGCCCGGCGATCGGCTTGTTCCGTGCCGGCGGGAAGGCGCTGGTGACCGCGATCGAACGTGCCGGGCACGACACGCTTGCGGCGCGGCCGACGGTGTCGTCGCCGACCAAAGCCTGGCTCCTGGCGCGGGCACTGCTTACGGCGGCGTGGTGGCGGGGCCGCCCGGTCGTCACGGAGCGGGGAGCGTGACCGTGGACACCCTCGCCGCCGACCATCGCCACTGCGCCGAGGTGTTGTCGCGTTCCGGTTCGAGCTTCACGCTGCCGATCCGGCTCCTGCCGGCCGCCAAGCGGCGCGGCACGACGGCGCTGTACGCCTTCTGCCGACGGGCCGATGACATCGTCGACGACGCCGCCGACCGGCACGCCGCCGGGGTGGCGCTCGACGCCTTCGGCGCCGACGTCGACGAGGCGCTGGCCGGCCGGGTGTCGTCCGATCCGATGCTCCGCGCCCTGGCCGACACGGTGCGCCGCTTCTCGATCCCCCGCCGTCACCTCGCGGAGATCCTCGCCGGCGTCCGCATGGACCTCGATCACGCCGGCTACGAGACCTTCGACGAGTTGCGCACCTACTGCGCCCGGGTGGCGGGGGCCGTCGGGCTGGCGGCGATCCACGTCTGGGGCTTCCACTCGCCCCGTGCCCTCGAGGTGGCCCACGATTGCGGCCTCGCCTTCCAGCTCACCAACATCCTCCGCGACATCCCCGAGGACCGGGCCCGTGGCCGCCTCTACCTTCCGGCGAGCGACCTGGCCGCAGCCGGGTGCGCGGTGGAGGAGTTGACCGCCGCTGCTCCCTCGTCGGGGCTGGTGCGGCTGGCGGAGCTCGAGTGCCGCCGCGCCCGCGACTTGTTCCTCCGCGCTGCCGAGCTCGACGGCCTGCTGTCGGCCGACGGGCGCCGGGTGTTCAGGGCGATGTTCGGGGTCTACGGCTGCCTGTTCCGCGCGGTCGAACGCGCCGGCGCGGCGATCTTCCGCCAGCGTGTCCGGACCGGCAAAGCACGGGTGATGGCGGCGGCGCTGCTCACCGTGGGGATCGGTCCCCGGGCGATTCTGGCCCGTTCAATGCCACTGCAGGAGCGACACCGTCATGGGTGAGCGGCGCGTCGTCGTCGTCGGCGGCGGCCTCGCCGGACTGGCGGCGGCCGACGCCCTGGCCGGCGTCGGCGTGCCGGTGACGCTCGTCGAGGCCCGCCGCGGTGTCGGCGGCCGTGCCGCCTCGTTCGAAGATCCGGCCGGGGGCGGCGTCGTGGACGCCTGTCAGCACGTCGCCATGGGCTGCTGCACGCACTTCCGCGATCTTTGCCGGCGGGCCGGGATCCTCGACGCGGTGCGCACCGACCGGACGCTGTGGTTCATCGGCCCCGACGGCCGAAGATCGGCGTGCACGCCGGCGCGCTGGCTGCCGGCGCCGCTCCACCTCGCGCCGCTGCTGGCCGGGATGCAGCACTTCAGCCTCGCCGAGCGCGCGAGCTTGGCAGTGGGGATGCTCCGGTTGGCGCGGCCGCTGGCGAACCCCGAGGGAATCACCGCCGCCCGCTGGTTGGCCGCGATCGGCCAGCGGGAACGGGTGGTCCGGCTGTTCTGGCAGCCGGTCATCGAAAGCGCTCTGGGGGAATCGCTCGACCTCGTCGGGCTCGGGCCGGCGCGCAAGGTGATCGTCGATGGCTTCCTCGCCCATCGCGAGGCGGTCGAGCTGCTCGTGCCCCGGCGGCCTCTCGGCGAGTTGTTCGGCGCGCGGTTGGCGGACTGGCTGGTGACGCGCGGCGTGGTGCTCCGCACCGGGGCGCCGGCGACGGCCGTTCACCGCGACGGGGCCGGGGCGGCCTGCGCCGTGGCGACCCCGGCCGGTGATCATCCCGCCACGGCGGTCGTCGCGGCGGTCCCGTGGCGCGCCGCGGCGCGGCTCGTGCCCGATGCCGTGCCCGCGGTCGCCGAGCACTTCGCCGGGTCGCCGATCACGGCGGTGCACCTGTGGTTCGACCGCGAGGTGATCGACCTCCCCCATGCGGTGCTCGTCGGGCGGACGAGCCAGTGGGTGTTCCGCCCTGACACGGGTGCCGAGGCGGAAGCACCGGGGTATTGCCAGGTGGTGATCAGCGCGTCCCGAGGGCTGCTCGGTGGTGATCGGCAGCTGCTCGTCGACACCGTCGTCGACGAGCTCGCCGCGGTCTTTCCAGACGTCGCCGGCGCCACGGTCCGTCACGCGCGGGTGGTCACCGACCCGACGGCGGTACTCTCGGTCCGACCCGGTGTCGACGCCGTCCGGCCGCGGGCCGCGACGGGGATCCCGGGGCTGTTCCTCGCCGGCGATTGGACCGCTACCGGGTGGCCGTCGACGATGGAGGGGGCGATCCGCAGCGGACGGACGGCCGCGGTCGCCGTGGCCCGCCATCTGGGTGCCCCCCTGCCTCCCCCCGTGCCCGAGCTGCCGCGCGCCTGGTTGACCCGGATGATCGCCGGCCGCGGCTGAGCGGGCCCCACGCCACGGTCAGGGGTCGGACACCAAGCCACACAGTGCCACGAGCGCCGAGCCGAGACGGCGCGAATCGACCACCGCGTGCTCCCACAGCCGCCAGAGATCGACCACCGCTCCGGGTCGGCGGCCGATTCCACCGACGGCGGCGCCGAGGCGACGCCACGGCGACTGCGGCCGCACCAGTGCCACGACCTCGGGGGGGAGATGCTCGTCGGCGCCGTCCGAGACGACCCGGATCCCGGCGCAGGGGATGCCGTGGGTGGCACCAGCGCTGGCGACCGCGTGGCTTTCCATGTCGACCAGGGCCGCTCCGGTTGACTCCCGGAGAGTACGCTTGGCGGCAGGGTCGGCGACCGGCCGGTCGACCGTCAGGATCGTCCCACGGGCCTCCGCCAGGAACGGCAGCGACGCCAACTCCCGGGGCGGCTCGCCGGCGCGAAGAACGCGGTCGATCACGACCAGCACGCCGCGTTCGAATGCCGGGTCAAGCGCGCCGGCGAAGCCGGCAGTGACCAACAGACGCGGCCGATGCCCGGCGACGAGAAGCGCCGTGCCGGCGGCTGCCGCCGCGACGCCGACCCCGGCCACGGTCCAGGCCACGCGGCACCCGCCGATCGTGCCGGTGTGGATGGCGATGCCAGACGCCGTACGCAGCGCCTCGTGATCGTGGGCGTGGGGCGTCAAGCCGTCCGCCTCGATGTCGAGCGCGAACACGATCCCCATCGCGACCGCCGGCCGCGGTGTCTCTCCCTGCCCCGGTCGCCTGACGGATGGAATCACGGCGTGCCGGCCGCGGCGACCTCCATCCGGTCGGTCAGATCATGGTGCCCGGACTGCCGTGCCGCCTTCACGATCGGCAGTGACACCACCACCGAGGTGCCGATACCCGGTCGGCTCGACATCGTGATCGAGCCGCCGTACCGATTCACGATCGAGCGGCAGATCGCCAGACCGAGGCCCCCGCCGCGTCGGACGTCGCTCCGGTCGCGTGCCGGGTCGACCTGGTAGAAGCGATCGAAAATGAACGGCAGATGCCGGGCGTCGACGCCGATCCCGTTGTCGGTGATCGCGAGCCCGCAGGTCAGACCACTCGATCCGACACGCAACACCACGCGGACCGCCCCGCCCGGTGCGGTGAAGCGAATCGCGTTGTCGACGAGGTTGGCGACCACCTGGCGGATGTCACCGGGTTCGACGCGGACGGCGCACGGGCCGGCGACATCGGCGACCAGTTCGATGCTCCGGTCCTCGGCGACGACGGCGAACATCCCGACGGTCGCCTGCACGACCGGTACGATGTCGATCGCGGCTGGTGACGGCGTCGGCGAGGCGGAGGTCGCCTCGGTGAGCAGCAGGAGGTTGTTGGCGAGTTTGGAGAGATGCCGTGACTCCGTCAGCACGTCCTCGATCGTCCGTCGGTACTCGTTCTCCGTCCGCTCCTTGGTGGCGGCGACCTCGAGCGTGCTCTGGATCGCGGTCAGTGGTCCCCGAATCTCGTGGGCCGCGTCGGCGACGAATTGCTCCTGGCGGTCGACATGGTGGGCGACGTCGTCGAGGAGGCGATTGATCTTCGCCGCCAGTCTGTCGAGCTCGTCTCCCGAGCCCTGCAAGTGAAGCCGATCGCCGAGCGTCGTCGGCGAGAGCGAGTCGGCCACCTCGAGGATGTGGGCGAGCGGACGCGTGGCGCGCAGCGCGAGCCAGTAGCCGGCCAGCGGTGTGCACAACGCGACCACAAGGCCGATCGGGACCAGCAGTGAGGTCACCGCCGACACCCGCTCGTCGATCTTGGACCGGGGCATCCCGATCCGCACGTAGAACGGCGTCGCCGCGGGGTCCGTGATGCGGCGGCGCGCCCAGACGTACCCTCCGCCCGACACCACCGCCTCGGCGCGGCTCTCGTCGACGGGGCGTGAGACGATGTAGTCGGGGCAGGTCGGGCTCTTCCAGACCGTGTCCCGGTCACCGCGCACGAGGTGGACGAACCACCCGCGGTCGACGTGCCCCGTGGCCGTGCGCCGCAACTCGGCGACGACCTGAGCGGTATCGGGGTAGGCTTCGTTGAGCGCCAGGGCCGTCGCCCGAACCTCACCGAGGAGAACGTCACCCGCTTCGTTGAACAGCGCCACCCGCACGCCGCTCCGCGCGGCGGCGAGCACGAGCAACAGGCCGGCGAGGACTGCAGCCGTGTTGACGACGGTCAGCTGGATCCGCAGCGGCAGAGCGCGGAATCCGTCAATCGGCCGCCAGCGCATAGCCGCGCCCCCGGATCGTGCGCACGAACGATTCCCCACGGCCGCGATCGATCTTCCCGCGGAGGCGGTTGATGTGGACCTCGATGACGTTCGTCGGGCCGTCCCAATCGAATCCCCAGACGTGCTCGCACAGCATCTTCCGGGTCACGACCTGACCGTGGTACCGCATCAGCAGTTCGAGCATGCTGAACTCGGTCGGTGTGAGGTCGATCGTCCGGTCGTCGATCACGACGCGCTTGTTGGCGAGGCTGAGCTGGAGAGTCCCGACACAGAGCTCCATCGCCGGACGGTGGCTCGCCCTGCGGTGGACCGCCTCGACCCGGGCGAGCAGTTCGTCCATCGCGAACGGTTTGACGAGGTAGTCGTCGGCACCGGCCTCGAATCCCGCGAGTTTGTCGGGGACCGTTCCCAGTGCGGTGAGCACGATCACCGGCGTCCGCACGCCGCCGGCGCGGGCCTCGCGGAGCAGGTCGAGGCCCTGGCGTTTGGGGAGCATGATGTCGAGCACGACGACGTCGCTGCCCAAGAGCGCCGCGCTCTGCGTGGCCCGCTCGCCGTCCTCGAAACAGGTGCAGGAGTGCCCGGCTTCCTCGGCGGCGGTGCGGATCGCGCGGGCGACGACCGCGTCGTCTTCGATGATCGCGATCTGCATGCCACGCTCCCCCGCGCCCGTCGAACCGCCCCGGTGCACGCCCGTGCGGCCGGTGAACCCGTGGCGGCGACCATCGGCCGGCGCCGACGGTCGTCCGTCGCGTTCACTCCCATTCTATCGTTGCCGGTGGCTTGCTGGAAATGTCGTAGACCACGCGGTTGACGCCGCGCACCTCGTTGATGACGCGTGTCGAGATCCGGCCCAGCACTTCGTAGGGGAGATGGCTCCAATCGGCGGTCATGAAGTCTTCGGTGTCGACCGCCCGGACGGCGAGGACGTCGTCGTACGTCCGTGAGTCGCCCATCACGCCGACACTCTGCACCGGAAGGAGGACGGCGAATGCCTGCCCCACCCGGCGGGTGAGCCCCGCCCTGTCGAGCTCCTCGAGGACGATCGTGTCGGCGGCCCGGAGCGTCTCCAGTCGGCTCGTGGTGACGGGGCCGATGCAACGGACGGCCAGCCCTGGCCCGGGGAACGGATGCCGCCACACGAGCCGCTCCGGCAGGCCGAGCTCGATCCCCAGGCGCCGGACCTCGTCCTTGAACAGGTCGCGGAGCGGCTCGACGAGCTCGAACCTGAGGTCGGCGGGCAGCCCTCCGACGTTGTGGTGGAGCTTGATCGTCGCCGCAGGTCCGTCGGCGACGGCTCCGCTCTCGATCACGTCGGGGTACAGCGTTCCCTGGGCGAGGAACCGGGCGCCCTCGATCCGTGCCGCCTCGGCATTGAAACACTCGATGAACGCCCGACCGATGCGGCGCCGCTTCTCCTGCGGTTCAGTGATGCCGGCGAGCGCCGTGAGGAACGTCTCTTCGGCGTGGACGACGTGGAGATCGGTGTGGAAATGGGTGGTGAACTCGTCGATCACGGCGGCCGCCTCGTTGGCACGAAGCAGGCCGTTGTCGACGAGGATGCATGACAGCCTGTCACCGATGGCCCGCGAGAGAAGCGCCGCGACGACTGCCGAATCGACCCCCCCCGAGAGACCGCAGATCACCCGCTCGTCCCCGATCTGCTCGCGAAGCCGCGCGATCGTCGCCGTGGCGAAATCGCCGATCCGCCAGTGCCCACCACAGCCACAGATCGTGCGGACGAAGTTTCGCAGGACCGTGGCGCCGGCCGGGGTGTGGGTGACCTCGGGATGGAACTGGAGGCCGTAGACCGGCAGCCGCGCGTGCCGCACGGCGGCCAAGCCACAGGTCGGGGTCCGCGCGAGGGGCACGAAGTCGGCCGCGATCTGCTCCACCTGGTCGCCGTGGCTCATCCAGACTTCGGCGTGCGGCGGAAACCCCGCGAACAACGGATCGTCGGCGACGAGCGTGCACTCGGTGCGCCCGTACTCCCGTGCCGCGGCGCGGCTCACCCTGCCGCCGAGGACGTCACAGGCCAACTGCATCCCGTAGCAGATTCCCAGGACCGGGATTCCGAGCGCGAACACGGCCGGGTCGCAGCGCGGTGCTCCCGCTTCGTAGACGCTCGCCGGGCCACCCGAGAGGACGATCCCGCGCGGCGCCAATTCTCGGAGCCGCGCGGCGGTGATGTCGTGGCGGACGATCTCGCAGTACACCTCCTGTTCGCGGATCCGACGGGCGATCAGCTGGGCGTACTGGGAACCGAAATCGAGGACCAGCACCCGTTCGGCGCGGGCCGCGTGGGGAGCGGCGGACGCCGGCGGGGGAGCGGGGCGGGGCATGGGTGGAGCGGCCCGGGACCGAGAGGGAAAACCTCGGAGTGTAGCCGATCCGAACGCCGCGGCGCCATCGCCCCGCTCCCCGAGCGGAGCCGGGGGCGGCTATAGTGATCGCTCGCGCCCCACCCCCGCTGATCCGCGGTCGCCGACCGCGCGCGACGATGCTCATCCTTCTCACCAACGACGACGGGATCTTCGCCCCCGGGTTGGCGGCGCTCGAACGGGCGCTGCCCCGCCTCGGGGATGTCCGCGTCGCGGCGCCATCGACCGAGCAGAGTGGCGTCGGGCACGCGATCACCTTCCTCACGCCGCTGACGGCCAAGGAGGTGTTCGACGGGAGCCGCAGCCGGGGCTGGGCGGTGGACGGAAGTCCGGCGGACGCCGTGAAACTCGCGATCGGACAGTTCCTCCCCCGGCGGCCCGATCTCGTCGTCAGCGGCATCAACGGCGGGCTCAACGCCGGCATCAACGTCCTCTATTCGGGGACCGTGGCGGCCGCCATCGAAGGGGCGTTTTTCGGCGTCACCAGCATCGCCGTGTCGCTGGAATATGACGAGCAAGCCGATTTCGACCGGGCCGCCGAGATTGCGATCGACGTGATCCGCGCACTGCTCGCCCGGAAGCCGGCGGCGGGGAGCCTGTTCAACCTCAACATCCCGACGCGGGCACTGACCGGCACGCCGGCGCTGCGGGTGGTGCCGATGGGGACGTCGCGCTACGGCGAAGCCTTCGAGCGCCGTCTCGATCCCCGTGGGCGCCCCTACTACTGGGCGACCAACGACCCGCCCCCCCCGCCGTCGCCGGGGGAGTCGGACGTCACCGCGCTGGCAGCCGGCATGGTGACGCTCACACCCCTCGACTACGACCTCACCCACCGCGCTTCGATCGGCCCTTTGGCCTCCGGCGCGTGGCCGATCGACCCGCCGACGGCGTCACGCCCCGGGGCGTGATGTGGCCTTCAGTCCCGCCGCGTCCGGCGGAGCTTTCGGCTTGGACTCGGGCGGGTTGGTGTCGGTCTTGGACTCCGGCTTTCCTCCGGGCTTGGCCCCTGCCGGGGAGGCCGGTTTGGGCTCCGGTCGCCCCTCCTGTTTCAGATCGCGCTTCGCGTCCGGCTTGCCACCCGGGGGACCGGAGGGAGCTGCCGGAGCGCTTCCCTTCGGAGGCTGGACCGGCTTGGGTTTCTCGCGGCTCTCCTCCAACACCCGATCGATCGCTCCCTTCGCCTCGCGGTCGCCGGATGCGCCGCCGGCAGCCTTCGGCTTGGCGCGTTGGGCGGAGAGATTCTTCGCCAGCAACACCCCGGCGATCGCGAGCCCGACTCCGACCAGCAGCCAGAAGAGCAACGGGAGACCGGCGACCGTCCTCTCCGCCAACGGGACGACCGGCTCGGCACGCGCCGCCGAGTCCCTCCCCGGGCTCGACGAGCCACTGCCCGCCGCCGGACCCGCGCTCTCGCGGGCTCCCGACCCCTTGCCGCCGGCGGCTCGCGACGACGCAGCCGATCCCGACGGCCCGCCCGACTTGCGTGGCGTCGTGACGTCGATCTGCGGCAGGCCGCTCGAGTCGACGCCTCCATGACCGGCGGACGACAAAGACAGCCCCGAGAGGAGGATCTGCGATTCGTCGCCGGCCTGCGTCGCGGCACCGCGGTCGGGCCCGTGCGCCGTCGCCGACGCCGGTACCGTGTCACGACCGCCGGGGCGGACGGCGCTCCCCTGGTCGACGTCCCGGTCTTCGCGGGGACCGCTTTCGGAAGGGGTGCGGACGGTGGCCGCGGCGGCCGGCCGCCGGGGGGCGGCGGGGCTCTCGACCGAGCGGACCGGATCACCGCCGCGCCGCGGCGCCGCGCGCCGGGGCGGTTCGGACCGTGCCCGGGGCACGCTGCCCCCCGACAGCCAGTTTCCCAGGGCGTCGGCCACTTCCTGTGCCGTCTGCTGCCGGGCCTCGGGATGTTTCTCCATCATCCGGAAGTACAGCTCGACGATCGCGGTCGGGACGTCGGGCCGTTGGTCGAGGAGATTGGGTGCGGGCTGGTTCATGTGGGCCCGGATCCGTTCCGCGAGCGACCCGGCCGCGAACGGCGCCTTGCCGACGAGCAGGTAGTAGAGCGTGCACCCCAGGGCGTAGATGTCGCTGCGCCGATCGGCGAGATGACTGTCGCGCGCCTGTTCGGGTGCGAGGTAGTCGGCCGTGCCGAGGACCTTCTCGTCGTGTTCCCTCGTCAACGACGAGCGATCTTCGTCGCGGGCCAACGCCAGTCCGAGGTCGAGGATCTTGAGCGTGCCCCGTTTGTCGAGCATCAGGTTGGCAGGTTTGACGTCGCGATGGATCAGCCCTTCCTCGTGGGCGTATTGCAGCCCGAGGGCGGCCTGGCGGACGAGATCGACCGCCTCGCGGACCTCGAGCGGTCCCTCGCGCTTGACCTTGGCGTAGAGATCGACCCCTTCGATGTACTCCATGACGATGAAATGGGTCGAACCGTAGCTGTCGAGATCGAAGGCCCGGCAGATGTTGGGATGGTTGAGCCGCGCCGAGGCCTGCGCCTCACGCTCGAACCGGGCCAGGTACGAGCTCTGGTCGACGCGGTCGCTGGGCAGCACCTTGATCGCCACCTTGTGGTGGAGCGTCGAGTGCTCGGCGAGGTAGACATTGCTCATCCCGCCGGCGCCGAGGTGGCGGAGCAGCCGGTACTTGCCGAGGATGAACCCCTTGTGCTTGCCGCGGCGGAGTTGCTCCAGCTGCCAGGATGTGAGCAGCCCCCCCTCGACAAGCGCCGTCACGAGGGCGTCGGGGATCGGCCCCGACGAGCCGCGCCACGGCTCGAGAAACCGCTGGAGCCGCTGCTCCTCCACCAGACCGCTGGCCCGCACGAGGCGGAGGAGGTGGTCGATCGTCTGCGGCGGCTCGGGCATGCGGCGGATCCGGCGCTCTGCTCCCCACCGCGGGCGGCACACCGCCCCGGCGCTTCCGTGGTACGGTGGAGAGGGACTGCGATGAGCATTGTGCTGTATTCACGACGTGGCTGCCACTTGTGCCGGGAGGCGGCCGACCTGCTGGACGCGCTCGCCGTCCCCTTCACGACCGTCGACATCGACGGCCACGGCGACTTGGTGGCCGCCTTCTGCACGCGGGTGCCGGTGATCGAGGTCGACGGCCGGATCGTCGCCGAAGGCCGGATCGATCCCGGCCTGGTGGCACGGTCGTTGGCACCGTCGTCGCGGTGACCGGCTCGGCCCCCTGCTGCCGGTGGGCCGGGCCCACGATACTGCCGGTGGGCCCCGCCCACGATACTTCAGAGCGACAGGGCGACGCCGCGGCGCATCAGGTCGTCGGCGAGCCGGTGTGCCGACTCGAACGGTTCGGCGTCCCAGCCGGCCGCCCTCGCGGCGGCGACGTTGGCCGGCATGTCGTCGGTGAAGAAGATCCCCTCCGGCTCGACGCCGGCCTGGATGGCGGCGGTCGCGTAAATCCCCGGCCGCGGCTTCATGCCCCCCACCTCGTGGCTGAGGACGAGACAGGCGAACGGTCCTGGCAACACGGCCCAGCGGCAGCCGAGCAGGTGGTGCCAGTGGGGCGCGCAGGTGTTGGAGAGGATGCCGATCGGGCACTGGGCGCGCTGGAGGGCGGCGATCACCGGCACCATCGCCGCATTGAGCGAGAACATGTCGCTGGCGGCGTGGGCCAGCGCCGCGGGGTCGGGGTCCGTGCCCGTCCGCCGCGCGAACTCGGCGACGTAGCCCGGCCAGTCGAGCGCGCCGCTCTCCAGCCGCTCCTGGAGGCCGTCGGCGACCGCTTCTTCGACGGTGGCCACCGTCGTTCCCGCGACCGCGGCCATCTGCCGGTGGGCGCGATCCCTGTCGAACAGGGCGATCACGTTGCCGAGGTCGAGGAACACGAACTGCGGACGGCGGAGATGGGGCATGGCGAGTGGCGTGGGTGAGGGTGCTTTCCGGCGGTGGGGCCAGAGACTATTCTGCTGCCGCCGCGGCTGGAAAGGCCGGGCGTCTTCCCTCCCCGGGGCCCGGCATGAGCATCCTCAATCGCTACAGCTCTCGGATCACGCAGCCCCGCTCCCAGGGGGCGTCGCAGGCGATGCTCTTGGGCACCGGCCTGACGCCCGCCGATCTGGCGAAGCCGCAGATCGGAGTCGTCAGCATGTGGTACGAGGGCAACACCTGCAACATGCACCTCGACCGTCTCGCCGCCCGGGTCCGCGACGGTGTCGTCGCCGCGGGCATGGTCGGGATGCGGTTCAACACGATCGGGGTCAGCGACGGGATCTCGATGGGCACGGAGGGGATGAGCTATTCCCTTCCCTCGCGCGACGTGATCGCCGACTCGATCGAGACGGTGATGCATGCCCAGTGGTACGACGGCTTGGTGGCGATTCCGGGCTGCGACAAGAACATGCCCGGCTGCCTGATCGCGATGGGGCGTCTCAACCGGCCGGCGCTGATGGTCTACGGCGGCACGATCCGCGCCGGCCACCTCGCCGACGGGACGCCGCTCGACATCGTGTCGGCCTTCCAGTGCTACGGCGAGTACGTTTCCGGAAGGATCGACGACGCCCGACGGTCCGACATCGTCCGCCATGCCTGTCCCGGTGCCGGGGCCTGCGGTGGCATGTACACCGCCAACACGATGGCGACGGCGATCGAGGCCCTGGGCATGGCGCTCCCCGACAGCGCCTCGATCCCCGCGGAGGATCCCGCCAAGGAGGAAGAGTGCCGGCGGGCCGGGGCCGCGATCAGGCTGCTCCTCGAGCGCGACATCAAGCCCCGCGACATCATGACGCGCCGGGCGTTCGAGAACGCGATCGTGATGACGATGGCGCTGGGGGGGTCGACCAACGCCGTGCTCCACCTGATCGCCATGGCCCGGACCGTCGGCATCGATCTGACACCGGCCGATTTCCAGGCGGTTGCCAGACGCGTGCCGTATCTCGCCGACCTCAAGCCGAGCGGGCGCTACGTCCAGGAGGATCTCCACGCCGTCGGCGGGACCAGCGGCTGCATGCGGTACCTGCTCGACAAGGGGTTCCTCGACGGTGATTGCCTGACCGTCACCGGGCGGACCCTCGGCGAGAACCTCGCCGGCAGTGCCGGGCTGGCGGCCGGGCAGCGAATCATCCGGCCGGTCGAAGACCCGATCAAGCCGACGGGCCACATCACGATCCTCCACGGCAACCTCGCCCCCGGTAGCGCGGTGGCGAAGATCACCGGCAAGGAAGGGGCCCGGTTCCGCGGCCCGGCCCGCGTCTTCGACCGCGAGGAGTCGATGCTCGCGGCACTGGAGCGCGGCGCGATCGCGCGGGGAGACGTCGTCGTGATCCGCTACGAGGGGCCCAAGGGGGGGCCCGGGATGCCCGAGATGCTGACGCCGACGTCGGCCCTGGTCGGCGCCGGACTCGGCGCCGACGTGGCGCTGATCACCGACGGCCGATTCTCGGGGGGATCCCACGGCTTCATCGTCGGCCACGTCGTGCCCGAAGCGCAGGATGGCGGACCGATCGCGCTGCTCCGTGACGGCGACGTCGTCGTCATCGATGCCGAGACGGCGACCCTCGATGCCGAGGTCGACGCCGCGGAGTTCGCCCGCCGCCGCGCCGCGTGGACCGTGCCCCCTCCCACCGCCACCACGGGGATCCTCGGAAAGTACGTGCGCTGCGTCGCTCCGGCCTCGGCGGGCTGCGTCACCGATGCCGGCTGAGAGGCCTGCGGTCGGGTGAGCCGGAGGCGCTCAGCGCGGCACCGGCAGCGTCTCGATCGGCACCGGCGGTCCGGGGGCGATCGTCGCGCCCGGCGGCAGCTGCTCGGGAGCGATCGGCGCGCCGAACACGGGCGGCGGCAGTGGAGCCGCCGTAGCAGGTGCCGGGCCCGGCAGCGGCCCCGGCCCGAGCGTCACGCCCGGCGGCGGGACGACGGCGGGACCGGCCGACACCGGCACGCCGAGCCGGCCGACGACGCGCGCGAGCAAGCGCTGCTCGAGGAGCGGATCACGGCCGATCGGGATCCAGCCGATCGCGGCGGTCGGATTGGCGACGGGGCGCGGCTGGTCGCCGACCTGCTGGCCGAGGGTCGGAAGCGGCGTCCCGTAGCGGTACAGCGACGAATCGTTGCGGAAGCTGGCACCACCGGCCGTCGCGCGCATCGGCCGCGGCAGGTTCTCGAGCTCCTTGAGGACGACCACCTCGAGCCGCCAGCCTGCCGGATCGGGGATCATCCGCACCGTGGCCGCGCGGCGGATCGACTGCAGCGTGCTCTCGAGGCGCTCGCGAAACCCGATCGAGTCACCCCGCCATGGCTCGAGAAGCGTGGCACCGGTCTGGGGGTAGGTGTCGATCCGTCCCTCGGTCGGGATCCCGTCGGTGAACACCGCGCGCTGCTCGGCCTGGACCTTGAAATAGTCGTCGACGATGTCGACGAGGTTTCCCCACACCAGCTCGGCGTCGAGCGGGGGGATGACCACGGAGTTGCCGGGCTGGGCCGGGAGACCGATCGGCGGTAGCGGGCCGGAGGCGACGGGGCCCGTGGGGGCGATCACGGTACCCGGGGGAAGCGGGGCGCGCGGGTCGAACGGCACCCCCGGCGGAGGAAGCGGCTCGCCGTCGAGGCCGCGCGGCAGGGCCACCGAGAGGGCGAGAAGCACCGCGATCGTCGCCGTCCGTGGCATCCACCCCTCCGTTCGCGACCGGATCGGGTCCGGGGGGCGGAAGGGTCGCGGAAAGGGGTCGGTGGCTCAAGGCCAGTTGGCCCGGAGCCCCCTCACTCCGCGGCCAGTCGGGCCGCGAGCTCCTCGAAACGGCGGGCGAAGCGGCCGTGGGAGGCGTGGACGTGCTCCGCTTGGAACACGAACCGCAGCGTCTCGTCGGCGGGCACCCGACGGTCGCGGAGCACCTGCTCGAACGCCGTCGTGTCCGGGGCGTAGACGACGAGAAGCTTGTGGGCGTCGAACTGAACCTCGAGGGGGTGCTCGGGGTGCATCACGGCGATGCCGGTGCACCCGTCGTCGAGGAGGACGTCGTCGTACTCCCAGAGCACGCTTTCGAGCACCGTCCGCTCGATCCCGTGGCGGACGAGGTCGACGTGGCCGCTCCGCGGCCGGTCGTGCGACGTCTCGAGGATGACGTCGCACTCGCCACCGATCGGCTCGAGAAGGTCGAGGAACGTGTCGAACAGCGCTTCGCTCGAGACCGACGCCACGAGGGCCTGCAACTGCCCGCCACGGGGATCGACGTAGCGGTCGTGACGGTAGCCGGCGCGCGGCACGACCTCCAGCGGCCAGCCGGGCCGGATCGCGTCGGTGAGGGTGAACCGACCGTAACGGCGACGGGCGAGGTGCGCCTCGAGCGCCGCCGACCCGGTGTCGGGGGCAAGGCCGGCAGGAAGGAGGGGCGACGGCAGGGGCATGATCGGCTCCGGACGAGCGGGGCGGGCGGCGGTCGAGGACCGCCCGTGCATAACCCTAGGACACGCTCCGCGGCCATGCGCCGCGGATTCACCCGACCCCGCCGCCGCTCGTTGCCCCGCGCGGTGGCCGTGCCGCATAATCCGCGGTTTTCCCACCGGGAGGTTCGCCGTCATGGAAGGCAAAATCGTCGCCACCGGGATCACCTTCGACGACGTCCTCCTCGTTCCCCGCCATTCGGCGGTCGTGCCCGCCGAGGTGGACGTCTCCACCCACCTCACCCGTGGCATCCGCCTCACGATCCCGATCGTGAGCTCGCCGATGGACACGGTGACCGAGAGCGAGATGGCGATCGCCCTCGCCCAGGAAGGCGGCCTCGGGGTGATCCACAAGAACCTCTCCGTCGAGCGGCAGGCGGAGGAGGTCGACAAGGTCAAGCGCAGTGCCAACGGGATCATCGTCGATCCCGTCACCCTCCCCCCCGAGGCGACCGTCGACCGGGCCCGGGAGGTGATGGATCAGCACAACATTTCCGGCGTGCCGATCACCGTCGCGGGGCGGAAGCTCGTCGGGATCATCACGCGCCGCGACCTGCGCTTCCTCGAGCGGGGCGACACGCCGATCGCCGACATCATGACCCGGACCGGGCTGGTGACCGCGACCGGGGCGGTGTCGCTCGACGAGGCCGAGAAGATCCTGATGGCCAACAAGGTGGAAAAGCTGCTCCTCGTCGACGGCGGAGGGCTGCTCACCGGGCTGATCACGATCAAGGACATCGACATGATGAAGCGGTTCCCCAACGCCTGCAAGGACCGGCAGGGCCGGCTGCGGGTCGGGGCCGCGGTCGGCGTGTTCGACTTCGAGCGCGTCGAGAGCCTGATTTCCAAGGGGGTCGACATGGTCGTCGTCGACAGCGCCCATGGCCATTCGACCAACGTCATCGAGACCGTCGCGGCGATCAAGAGACGCTGGGCAATCGAGGTCGTCGCCGGAAACGTGGCAACCCGGGAAGGCTGTCGCGACCTGATCCAGGCCGGCGCCGATGGGGTCAAAGTCGGGATCGGTCCCGGGTCGATCTGTACCACGCGGATCATCTCCGGCGTCGGCGTTCCCCAGATCACGGCGGTCTGGGAAGCGGCGCAGGAGGGGGCCGCCGCCGGGGTTCCGGTGATCGCCGACGGAGGGATCCGCTACTCGGGAGACATCACCAAGGCGATCGCGGCCGGAGCCCACTGCTGCATGATCGGCGGGCTCTTGGCCGGTACCGCGGAAAGCCCGGGGCAGACCGTCCTCTTCCAGGGGCGGACCTTCAAGGCCTACCGCGGGATGGGGTCGCTCGGAGCGATGGTCCAGGGATCGAGCGAGCGCTACCGTCAGCGAGCCACCGGCCGCGGCCGCGACAAACTGGTGCCGGAGGGCGTCGAGGGACGCGTCCCCTTCAAGGGGCCGCTCAGCTCGTTCGTCTATCAGCTCGTGGGCGGGCTGCGAGCCGGCATGGGGTATTGCGGCACGCGGAACATCGAAGAACTCCGGCGCGACGGGCGCTTCATCCAGGTCTCGGCGGCCGCCGTCCGCGAAAGCCATCCCCATGACATCGCGATCACGCAGGAAGCCCCGAATTACTCGGTGGAGCACAAGCAGGGGGACTGACGTCAGGGCGCTGGTCGTGGCCCTGGCAGCGGGCCTGCCCTCCCTGGCCGCCGCGGCACTGTTCGATTCCCCCGAGCCGGCGACCACGGCCCGGACGTCGGCCGACCGGGTGGCCCCGCGGGCCGACGGCACCGACACCCCGCGCGGGAGCGCGGCAGGCGCGACGGACGGCCGACGGACCGGTGCGCGGGCGGGGACCACCGAGCAGCCGCGCGACGCCAATCGCGACGCCAAGCAGGCCAAGCGCGACGCCAAGAAGGATCCCTGTGCCGAGGCCGACAAGGCCTGCGCCGAGGCCCTCGCCCTCGCCCACGACGACGACCTGGCGTCGATCGACCTCGACATCCGCGTGCGCGGGAAGGCGGGCAACGATTATCCGTGCGAGTGCCGGCTGGAGGGGCAATCGTTCGAGCCGCGTCGCTTCGCTTCGACGACGATGACCTGGAAGGCGACCGGCGTCTGCCACAAGCCGCTGTACTTCGAGGATTGGAACCTCGAACGCTACGGCCACAGCTACGGCTGCCTTGCCGATCCGTTCGTGTCAGCCGCCCACTTCTTCGTCACCCTCCCCGTCCTGCCCTACAAGGCGGGGGTCGAACTGCCGTGGGAATGCGTCTATCCGCTCGGCTACTACCGGCCGGGGAGCTGCGCCCCGTGGACCTGCCCGGCGCCGCCGATCAGCCCGCGCGGATTCGCCGTCCAGGCGGCGACGGTCACGGGGCTGGTGTTCCTGCTCCCCTGACCGGGCGTGGAACCGGACCCGGGGCCGTCTCAAGAGGGCTTGCGGACGGTGGCGATGTAGGCGTAGCGGCGGGCGACAGACTCGAACGTCACCTCGGCCCGGCCGACGCGCCCGAGGGCCGTCAGGGCCTCGTGAACCTCGGGCCGGTAATGGACGTGGAACAGCGCCAGCCAGCGCTTGAGGCCGGCGGCAAACAGCCGCGGCAACTCCTTCTGGTCCCAGAAGTCGACGATCAGCATCAGCCCGCCTGGACGGAGCGCGGCGAGCGCGGCCTCGATCGCCCCGGGCCAGGTCGGCACCATCGACAGGCAGTAGGAGAAGAACACGGTGTCGAACGGCTCGCGACGCCCGAAGGTGCGTGCCGGATCGAGTTCCTCGGCGAGACCCTGCCGGAGGACGATCTCCCGGCCGGGGCCCTGTGCGAGTCCGGCGCGGGCGATGCTGGCCGCTGCGGTCTCGAGCATTTCCTGCGAGGCATCGAGGCCGTACAGCCGCCCCGGTTCCCGGCGCCCCGCCAGACGGATCAGGTTGCGGGCGGTGCCGCAGCCGACTTCGAGCGTGGCAGTGTCCGGGCCGGTCGGCACCCGCGCGAGCAATTGGTCACGGCCGAGCAGGTAATAGCGCCGCGTGGCGTCGTAGACGTGCCGCGTCATGCGGTACATCCGGTCCATCGCCGCGGCCTGGTCGGCGCGGTGCGGGGCATCCCCTCCGCCGATCGCAACGCCGCTCATGAAACTCCCGTCGGTGCGGGCACCTTCTCGTAGAGGTGGAACATCCCGTAGATCGCCGAGCGATCCTGCCCGTGAAGGCGGCGCGAGCGTTCGGGACGATAGGCGAAGTGGGCGGCCGTGGCGGGCTCGAGGGCAGTCTCGACCGGGGACTTCTCCCCCGCGGTGCGGAAGATCACCCGTGTCTGGTCGCTGCCGACACGGGCGATTTCCCCCCACAGCTCGTCGATCACGCGCGGCGGCATCCAGTCTTGGCTGTCGAGAAGGATGAACCCGTTGAGGCTGCCCGGGGGCGCGGTGCCGAGGTAGTCGGTGAGCGAGGCGACGTGGGTCTCGACGCGGTCGACGGTCTCGCGGAGCGTCTCGAAGTTCTCCGCCTTGAGGTAGTCGGGGACGGCGCGGCGGTTCTCGTGGTCGTAGCGGCGCCCGAAGGCCTGCCAGGCGAAGTAGTTGTCGTCGAGGGGAAAGCCGCAGGCGAGGCGCTTGACGCGCTCGCGGTAGGTGTCGAACAGCCGGGCGCCGTTGTTGCCGCTCTCCTCGAGCATCGCCGCGTGCTGGCTGGGCGGAATGCCGAGGCTGTAGACCGCGACCGGCTGGCGACCGAGCCAGCGGATGATGCTGTTGCGGAACAGCGGATCGAAGACCTCGTCGAAGATCCGCTCCTGGTCGGACTGGGTGCGGGCCGTGAGCAGCCGCGACGGATCGCGGCGGATCGTCCGCGCCAGTCCGTGGACGACACGGAAGAACTGCCCGAGCTTCGCCTGGTTGTACAGGCCCCGGTGGAAGTAGGTGATCCGCTTCGGGCCGATCTTCCTCCCCGGCCAGTCGCTCGTCTCCCAGAAGGAGCGCGTCAGCGGATCGAGATGGGGGCGGAGGTAGCGTTCGTAGTTGGCGACGTTGTCGTCGTGCCGGCCGTGGCCGAAGAAGTTGTAGAACGACTCGTGGTCGGGGAGGTGGCGGACCGCGGCGAGCTTGAGCCGCAGCAGCGCCATGTGATTGGCGTTGAGATCGACGGCGACGATCTTCGCCGGGCGGTGGACGAGGTAGTTGAGGACGTTGCAGCCGCCGCTGGAGATCGTCAGGAGGCGCGAGTGGGGGCCGAGGCCGAGCGCCTCGGCGTCGACCCGCGGATCCTCCCAGATCTGGTTGTAGACGAATCCCCGAAACCAAAGCGTGAACATCCGCTCGAGCATCCCGCGCTTGCTGGCCAGGCGGTGATGGTGTACGGCCTTGCGGAGCCGGGCCTGGTTGCCCGGGAGCGTCGAAGGGAGCGGAGCTTGCGTCGTCGTCGAGGCCATGGGTGCGATTCCGGCGGAAGGGGTGGGGATCGCGGCCACGTGTGACGCTTTGGGTGGCGGTTTCGGTCCCGCGGCCAGTGTACCGGGGGGATCGAATTGGAGCCGTTGGCTCTTCCCCGCCGTGTGGGGATTGCCAAGCCGTGACCGTGCCGGTCAGGCAGGCTGTCGGGGTGACGGCGGCGCACGCGACGGAAAACCACGGCAACGGCGCCGATCGGGGCCGGCCCCCGATCCACCGGCCTGCGCCCGGTTCGGCGCCGCGGGAGTGGCGTCGCAGTCGCCGGGTGTCAGCGGTTGGGCAGTGCCGGCACCACCGGCGGGGGCGCGGTCTGGTCGATCGTCGCGGTCAGCGTCCGGGTGGCAGCCGACAATTCGCGGCCGAGGGCCACGATGGCCTGCTCCGCGTCGGCCAGCTCGCGGCCAGCCGCCTCGGTCCGGGCCTCGAACGAGTCCGCGGCCCGTGACGCCGCCTCCACGTCGGCCCGCCACTCGGTCTGGTCGGCCTCGAGATCGGCCAACTCCTGCCGGCGGATGCCCAACTCCATCTCGGCATTGGTCCGCGCCTTGGCGAGCTGTTCGCTCATCGAGCGGATCGACGCGATGTCGTCGCGGAGGATCTGGCGGGTGACGATCAAGCCACGGGCGGCCACGGGCAGCGCGACTCCGGCGGCATCGTAGGTGCCGGCGCCACGCAGCGCCGTGTAGCCGTCGGCGAGCGGCCGCCGGTACACCACCGTGCCGATCGTGGCGACTCCCTGGGAGGCGAGCGTGCGGGCGGTTTCCAGGTCGAACTCCGCCGTCGCTCCCACCGGGAACGTGAATGGCGCGCCCTGCGGCCGTGGGAAGGTGTGCTCCTGCGTGAACGTGACCGTCGCCCAGTACAGGCCCGGTGGGATGATCCATTCCGCCGTCACGTCGACGCCGGCGGTGCGCAGGGCGCCGAGCTGGTCGATGGGAAACGCCGAAACGGTCTCCCCCTTCCGGAATTGCGATGCCGAGCCGTCGGGCCAGACGTGTCGATGGTCGGCGTTGAAGGTCACCCGCGCCCAGCGCACGCCACGCGGCGGATCGGAAGCGGTGGCGGGGTCCGGAACCTCGACCGGTGCGGTCGCAGCCTCCGCTTCGGGAGCGGTGGCGTCGGTGGCGAGCGCGTCGGCCGGCGGGGTGGCGGGGCTCGGCTCGTCTCCGGCTGCACCGAGCGGCTTGTCGTGGAGGCGCACCTGCTCGAGGCGTTCCTCGAGGTGCCGGAGCAGTGCCTCGGGGTCGATGCGGCGCTGCGCCGGCATCACGCCGGTCCCGGGGTCGGTCGGGAGTGGATCGGCTGCCGGCGCGGTTCCGGCGTCACCCCCGGCTCCGTCCGCGGCGGGCTCGGCGCCGGCACCGGGGGGAAGCAACGTCCGCGTGAAGGCGAGCGCCCGATCGACCGGAAGGGTCTCGAAGACGTCGACGGCGTCGCGCGGCTCGGCCCACAGCTTGGCGTCGGCGGCGTCGGGCACGGCCAGCGGCGAGATCGTGAGCTGGTTGCGGTCGACCGAGTCGACGCGGAACGCACCGAGGTAGCGCCCCCCTTCCTCGACCGGGCGGCGGTCGAAGAGGTAGATTTCGGCACCGGGATTGAGCGTGGTGCTCTCGAGGCCCTCGATCGACAGCGTCGCCGGCCGCCCCTGCGCCGGCGGCGTGAAGGCCGCGTTGTCCCAGTGGCGGCCGCGCCACGTGTTGATCCGGTCACGGACACGCAGCCAACGCAACCGCTCCGCCGCGAGCGACTCGACCGACTTCAGCGCCGGGTCGGGGCGGAGCACTCCCCCGGGGCCGGCCACCAGGGCGTCGCGCTCGCGGGCGATCTTCGTCTCGTAGCCGGTGATGATGCTCCGCCAGTTGCGCTCGCGTTGGGCGAGCATGGCGATGAGGAAGATCGCCCCGAGGGCCGAGAGCAGGACCAGCCAGCCGGCGGCCACCGTTCCCCAGTTCCAGCCCTTGTGGCCGATGCCCAGGGCGATGGCGCCGAGGAGGAAGACCACGCCGACGATGGCCAGCAGGATCAGCGTCATGCGTCACCCTCCGGGGAATCGGAACGAAAACGCCGTCGGTCCGGTCGGTCCGAAGCGGCGCGAGTATAGCCCCCTCCCCCACCCGCGCGGCGAGCCCGATTTCCCCCGCCGGCGCGTCGTCCGGCGGCGACACGCCGGGCGACGCGTCGTCGGCGTGCGACAGGCTTCGGGCTGCCGACGGCGGCCGGTTTTTCCCGATTCACCCGGTGAATCAGGGCATTTCTCGGCGGTTGCCGCACCGCCCGCGCCGGCTGGCACCGCGGTTGCTCCCCCGGAACCGGGGCGACATCTCCGTCGCCACCGGTCCTCGCCGTGGAGCCTGCCATGAGTCACGCTGGTCGCCCCCCCGTCGCCCGAGCCCCGGTCGTCGCCCGCCGCGCCGCGCGGCCAACCCCCCGGCGGGCAGCGGTGATCGACGACCCCGTCCGGGTCTACTTGCTGCAGATGGGGGGCATCCCGCTGTTGTCACGCGAGACCGAGGTGACCAACGCCCGGCGGATCGAGTCGTGGCGGCGGCAGTTCCGCGCGACGCTCTTGGGCAACGACATGGTGCTCACCGGAGCCCTTCGCCTCCTCGAGCGTGTCCACGCCGGGACGGTGCGGCTCGACCGGACGATCGAGGTCTCGGTCACCGCCACCACCGAGAAGCGCCGCCTCCTCCGCCGCCTCGGCCCCAACCTCGACACGCTCCACCGGATCGAGGCGGAGAAGGACCGGCTGTTCCGCGTCGCGTTCTCGCGCCGTGCCCCGGCCGCCGCGCGGCAGGCCGCCTGGCGCCGGTTGGTGCGGCTCCGCGCCAAGGCGGTGCGGCTCGTCGAGGAGATGCACCTCCGTATCCAGAAGCTCTACCCGCTGCTCCGCGAGCTGCGGCAGGTGGGGAGCCGGATCGCCGGCCTCGAGGCGACGCCGGCCGCGGTCCGCGAGCGCCGCCGGCTGCTGCTCCTCGCCCGTGAAAGCCGCCACACCCTCGCCCGCCGGCTGGCCCGGCTCGACACGCTGCAGCACGAGTACGACGCCGCCAAGCGCGATCTCGCCGCCGGCAATCTCCGGCTCGTGGTCGCGATCGCCAAGCGCTACCGGAATCGCGGGCTGTCGTTCCTCGACCTCATCCAGGAGGGGAATTCGGGGCTGATGCGCGCCGTCGACAAGTTCGAGCACGCACGCGGATTCAAGTTCTCGACCTACGCCACGTGGTGGATCCGCCAGGCGATCACCCGGGCGATCGCCGACCAGAGCCGCACGATCCGCGTGCCGGTGCACATGATCGACACGATGTCGCGCCTCCGCGCGGTGGCCCGGTCTTTCCGGCAGCAGCACGGGCGCGAGGCGACGGTCGCGGAGCTCGCCGAGGCGGGTGGGATGTCGGTCGAGGAGGCGACCTGCATCTGGCGGATGTCGCGGCAGCCGGTGTCGCTCGACCAGCCGCTGTCGGACGACGACGAAGCCGGCCACGCCGACTTCCTCAAGGACCCGCGCGAGGAGGACCCGCTCCGCAACGCCAACCACCAGGCGCTGCGGCACTCGATCGCCGAGGCGCTGTCCGGGCTCACGTACCGCGAGCGCGAGATCCTCCGGCTGCGCTTCGGTCTCGCCGACGGCTATTCATACACGCTCGAGGAAGTGGGCACGATCTTCAGCGTGACGCGCGAGCGCGTCAGGCAGATCGAGGCGAAGGCGGTCGAAAAGCTGCGGCAGCCGGGGATGCAGGGGGCGCTGGCGGGGTTCGTCAGCGATGCCGCCCTCGAACGCCTTGCCCGGCTCCCCGATCAACTCACCGACACTGGCCGTCCGCCGCGCCCCGCAGTCGCGGCGACGATCGGCCGATGCGAGACGGTCGAGGTCCGCGGGGACGGCGACGAGGATACCGCCGAGCACGGCGCGCTCGTCGCCGCCGCCGGGGGCTGAGCCTGACGCCCCCGCCGCGGCCCCGGGCCGCGCGGCGGGGGGCAGGCGCCGATCAGGCACCGCTGACCTCGTCGAGCACCTGCTGGAGCCGGGACTTCTGCTGGACGCCCATCATCTGCTGCACGAGCTGGCCTCCCCGGAAGACCATCAGGGTGGGGATGCTCGACACGTTGTAGGCCATCGCGACCCGCGAGTTCTCGTCGACGTTGACCTTGCCGACCTTCACCTTGCCGGAGTACTCGGCCGACAGCTCGTCGATCGTCGGGCCGATCATCCGGCAGGGGCCGCACCACGGCGCCCAGAAGTCGACGAGCACCGGCACGTCGGAGTCGAGGACCTCGCGCTGGAAATTGTCGTCGGTGAACTCGAGTGTGTGCTGACCCATCGCGGCGAAACTCCTCGGATCGGAAACGGGCGACGCCGGCACGTCCGGCTTCAAGATTACGCAGCGAATCTAGCGGGGTTCGGGGGCGGCGGGCAAGCAGCCGGCAGGTCACGATTCCGCCGGGCACACGCTGGTCACCGCGCGGCCCCGCCGGCCGGGAGCTCGCGGCCGACGCCGAACAGCCCCCGCGACACCATCAGCTCGGCGACCGCGGGCGAGACCAGCTCGCGCCACGACGGATCCCCGGCCGCGATCCGCGCCCGGACTTCGTCGCTCCCGTAGCTCCGCAACGCGTCTTCGGGGCAGTCGAGGGGCTGGATCAGGTCGTTGACGAGGAGGTGCTGGCGGAGGTGCTCGAGATGGGCGGGGAGCGCGACGATGGTGGCCGTGACGACGGCGCCGTCGTCGGCCCCGCGGGCGGGATGGACGTAGAGGCGGAGGCCCTGGGTGAACAGCCGGCCGAAGGCTTCGAGGATCCCGCCCGACAGATCCTCGTAATGCCGCTCGTCGAACAGTTCGCGGAGCAGCGGCACGCCGATCACCATTCCCGCCTGGGTCACCTTGCGGGCGGCGAGGTAGGCGGCGAGCCGGTGGAACGGGCCGAGGTCGCTGACGAGCACCGCCTTGCCGACGGCCGAAAGCAGGTCGATGCGGTCGCACAGGTCGCGGCCGTCGATCGTCCCCTCGCTGCGGAGGTTGTGCATCGTGATTTCCATCACCTCGAGCGCCGGCGTCGCGGTCGTTCCCGGCGGCGCGTCGGCGGCAAACGCCGGCCGCGCCCGGTCGAGGAGCTCGAGGTTCTGCCTGGTCACCGGCGCGAACCGGCCACGTTCGACGAGCACCCGATGGTGCCGGAGCGCCTCGGCGGCGAGCACCGGCGTGCCATGGGCGTCGAACAGCATCGCCGGGGTGTCGCCGATGCGCACCAACTCCAGGGCCAGCAGCCGGTTGTCGGCGTCGGGAAACGCCGGCCCCTCGACCGCCACCCAGTCGATCTCGAGCCGGGCGCGGCCGACATGGTCGAGCAGCGTCCCGAGCATCTTCAGGGGAGCGCCGTGGTGGTTGTAGGCGGCGTGGAGAAGGTTGACGCCGAGCCGGCCGAGCGCGTCCTGCTGGTCGACGGCGGTGGCGTCGAGGAGGCGCGTGTGGAGGAGAATGTCGCTCGGTTCGGCGTTGCAGGCGTGCTGGAAACGGAGCCCGAGCCAGGCGTGGCATTCACCGCTGCCGCCGTAGGCCCTGGCGGCGGCCGAATCGGCGAAGGCGAAGAACCGCGTCCGCGCCCCGCGCGCTGCGCCGAGGCGCTGGATGACCAGCGGATACTCGTGGTCGAGCATCTCGCGGACGCGCTCCAGCGACACGTAGCGCGAAGCCTTGCCGTAGATCGCGTCGCTGACGGTCATGTCGTAGGCCGACATCGTCTTGGCGACCGTTCCCGAGGCGCCCCCCGCGGCGAAGAACCATCGCGCCACCTCCTGACCGGCGCCGATCTCGGCGAACGTGCCGTAGATCGAGCCGTCGAGATTGATCGCCAAGGCGCGCTCGGCGGTCGGATCGAATCCCGGTTTCACGTCACGACTCCGGTCGCTGGATGGGAGAGAATCGTGGGAGGCCGGCGGGCGGGCCGGGCGCCGTCCCGGACGGCCATCGCGATGGCCACCGGCACCGGGTGGATCGTCGGCTCATTAGGATAGTCGTCCCGGCGGCGAATCGGCCCCGGCACCGTGCCCTGCTCCCTCTCCCCTGCCCCACCCCATGGCGCACGAGCCCCACCGCATCCGCCTGTCGGCGGCCTGGGAGCCCCCCGCGGATCCCGCCGGGGGCGACTGGGTGCGCCGGTTCGGGAGGCCGGCGGTGCTCGGTGCGGCGCCGGACGGCTCCCGCGTCGATCTGGTTTGGCTCGGTATCCCGGCCCTGGTGATCGTCAACGGCGTCACGCTCCATACCCCCGAGGCGGTCGCTTCCGGCGTGCCGCGCCGGCACGATGTCAGCCTCTTGCTCCGGGAGCGAAACGAACTGCGCGTGCGGGTCGAGTCGGCCGCCGCGGTGCCGGTGCCCGACCGGCACGGCCGGGTCGATCTGCCGACCGCCATCGGCCGAGTGTGGCTGGAAATCACCGCCGCTGGTCCGCGCGGGACTCCTTGACACCCGGCGCTCCTCGTCGGTACCAAACCCCGAGGTCCGTTCGCGTCTTCCCGCCCGCCGGGGGAGGCGTTTCACCGCGTGGAGGTCAGCGATGTCGGTCATCCGGGTCGGAAGCACGACGAAGTACGCCGAGGGTTGGGGGGCGATTTTCGCCAAGGCCCCCGCCGGCAAGAAGGGGGCGAAGAAAACCCGCGCTGCCAAGAAGGGGGCGAAGAAGGCCGCGGGCAAAGCCGGCAAGGGCGCGCGTCGGAAGTGACGTGAGGCCGTCGGTCGACGTGCGGGCCCGGCTCAGCCCGAGGCGGACCCGCGGCCCAATTCCGCGGCCCGGTCGGTCGCGGCCACGACGGCGTCGACGAGCGCCCCGCGGGTCGCGCGGCGTTCGAGGACCGCCAAACCCGCGATCGTGGTGCCGGCGGGGCTCGTGACCCGGTCGCGGATCACCGCCGGATGTTCCCCCGACTCGGCCACGAGCGCCGCCGTGCCGGCCACCGTGCCGACGGCGAGCTCACGGGCCAGCGCCCGCGGCAGACCGGCCTTCACGCCGCCGTCGATCAGCCCCTCGATGAGGAGCGTGACGAACCCCGGGCCGGACCCCGACAGGCCGGTGACCGCGTCAAGGAGCCGTTCGTCGACGTCGTGGACGCTCCCCACCGTCGTCAGCAATCGCGCGACTTCGGCGGCGGCGGCGGCCGGCACGGAAGCCGATCGGCTCACCGCCGATACCCCCTTGCCGATCAGGCAGGGGGTGTTGGGCATGACGCGGACGATCCGCGATGAACCGAGCCAGGCCGCCAGCGTCGCGATCGGCACACCGGCGACGATCGAGACGACCGTGGCATCGGCCGCGAGGGCGCCGGCCGCCTCCCGGCAGGCGGCTTCGGCGTGCTGCGGCTTGACGGCCAGGAAAACCAGGGGCGCTCCGCGGACGGCGGCGGCGTTGTCGGAGGCGACGCGCACGCCGGGCACACGGGCGGCGAACCGTGCCGTCGCCTCGGGCGCGGGATCGTGGACGGCGATCTCGGCGGCGGCGATCAGCCCAACGCGCCCGAACCCCTCCGCCAGCGCCAGCGCCATCTGGCCGCCACCGACGAAGGCCACGGGGCGGAGCGAACCGGCGCTCATCGGACGACCCCCGCCGTCGCCACGGGGGGCAGGTCGCGTTCGATCGCCGCCTCGTCGTGACGCGACACCCACAGTTGGCTGGCACTGGCGCGCCCGGCCGGAGCCTCGTCGCGGCTGGCGGTCCACATCAGGAGCGTGCCGTCCGGGGAGAACACCGGCAGCACGTCGGCGCCGGGGTGGTCGGTGAGCCGCAGCGGCGGTCCGGCGCGCAGTGGCCCGGTTGGCCCGGCCTCGTAGCGGGCGATCCACAGGTCGTAGTTCGGCCGGGCCGTCGGATCGGAGTGGTCGGCGCCGGTCCAGATCAGCCACGGCTTCCGGGGATGCCAGTAGGGGGCCCAGTGGACGGCGTTGCCGGCCGTCAGCGCGACGTCGTCACTGCCGTCGGCGCGCATCACGTGGATCTGGAGCATGTCCTTCTCGAGGCGGTCGGTGCGGTAGCAGATCCACGTGCCGTCGGGGGAGAAGAACGGTCCGCCGTCGTAGCCCGGCTGGTCGGTGAGCTGCCGGACGTTGCCGCCGTCGGCATCCATCAGGTAGATGTCGGGATCGCCGTCGCGGTCGCTCACGAACACGATCGTCCGGCCGTCGGGCGACAGCGAGCATTCGGCGTCGTACCCTGGCGAGTCGGTGAGGCGCTCGAGTGGGCCGCCGTCACGGGCCGTGCCGAAGATCTCCGAGGCGGGATCGAAGTCCCACTGGTAGCGGCGGCGCCGGCCGGTCCGCGCGTCCTCTTCGGCCTGGCACCGGGCGGCGGCTTCGGTGTCGTCGATCGCCGGATCGAGGTGGCTGGAGGCGAACAGGAGGCGTTCGCCACCGGGGTAGAACCAGCTGCAGGTCGTCCTGCCCCGCCCGGTGCTGACGCGCACCGGCTGCGTCGGCCGCGTTTGTGCCGCGGAGAAGGGCTGCACGTAGATCTGGTAGAAGGGGTAGCCTTCCGGCACGCCCTGGTAGCAGATCGAGCGCATGTCGGGGGAAAAATACCCCTCGCCCGCCTTCGTCAGCCCGGCCGTGATACGGACGGGTGGAGACAGGTAGCGGGCCTCGAGCGGCGACGGCTCGGCAGCGGACGCCGCCGGGCCGCCGGCGCGGATCCCGCCGGCCGCAAGGAGAAGGACGAGGAGGAGAGCCGGCCGCACGGGACCACCGGCGCGGATCGGGAGATTGTCGGAATGGTTCATGGGGCGGAGTATACCGCCGGTGTCGGGACCGGCCCGGCAGCCGTGGGTGGAGCAGGCCAGGGAGTCGGCGACGCATGAAGATCTACACCAAGACCGGCGACGCCGGCGAAACGGGCCTCTTCGGCGGGCCCCGTGTCCGCAAGGATCACGCCCGCATCGAGGCCTTCGGCACCGTCGACGAGCTCAACAGCCACCTCGGCCTGGTCCGCACGATCCCCGGCGCCGCCGACCACGACGGGCTGCTGCGGCGCGTCCAGGCGGAGCTGTTCGACCTCGGCGCCCAGCTCGCGACCCCCGGGGCGGCGACCGAGCGCATCAGCCGCGAGCACGTCGAGGCGCTGGAGCGCGAGATCGACCGCCTCGAGGAGAAGCTCGAGCCGCTGTCGAGTTTCATCCTCCCCACCGGCACGCCGCTGGCCGCGACGATCCACGTCGCCCGCACCGTCTGCCGCCGCGCGGAGCGTCGCGTGGTGACGCTCGCCGCCCAGCCGGGCACGTCGATTCCCGCCAACGCGATCGAATACCTCAACCGGCTCGGCGATCTGCTGTTCGTGATGGGGCGGTTCGCCAACCACGCTGCCGGCGTCGCCGACGATCCCTGGCATCCGGCCACCGGGCCGCGCTGACGCCACCCCGGTGGATGCCTCGACGTGGACGCTGCTCCCGACGGCGCGATTCCGGCGACGGCCCCGGGGCCGGGTTTTCCCCAGCGCGTCGTCGCCGCCGCCGCGGCGGTCCGCGCGCTGCAGGCCGGTCTGGCCGAACAGCGCGCCCAGGGGCGGCCGGCGGTGGCGGCCGCGGCGCTCGCCGCCGAGCGGCTCGATGCGATCGTCACCGGCCTGTGGGAGGCGATCGACACCGATCCCGCCCTGGCCGTCCGATGCCAGGCGACGCTCGTCGCCCAGGGGGGCTACGGGCGCGACGAGATCGTGCCCTGGTCGGACGTCGACCTCCTCATCCTCCACGAGCCCGACGCCGGCGCGGCCGTGGCCGCGGCGACCCGCCGCCTCGTGCAGGATCTGTTCGATGCCGGTCTCCAGGTCGGCCAGGGGGTGCGGACCGTCGCCGAGGCGCGGCGGATGGCCGGCACCGACGCGACGATCTTCACGGCGGCGATCGATGCCCGGCCGCTCGCCGGTCCACCGGAACGGTGCGCCCGCCTCCGCGCCGGCCTGGCGACGATGGCCCGGCGCCGCTGGCGCAGGGTCGGGCGGATGCTGCTCGAGGCCCGCGGTGAGGAACGCGCCAAACACGGCGACACGGTCGCCCTCCTCGAGCCGAACGTGAAGCGTTCGTCGGGAGGGTTGCGCGACGTGCAGCTGGTCGGCTGGCTCGGCTTCATCCTCCACGGCACCAGCCGCCTCGACGACCTCACGGCCGTCGGGTTCCTGACGCCGCGCGACGCGGCGGTGGTCCGTGAGGCCAACGAATTCCTCCTCGGCCTGCGGATCGATCTCCACCTCGCCGCCGGGCGCAACGCCGACGAGCTCTCGCGCGACGACCAGCTCCGGGTCGCGGCGGCCCGTGGCATCGCCGATCGCGACGGCGAGCTGGGAGTGGAGCGCTTCATGCGCGACTACTTCCGCCACACCCGCGGCGTCGCCCGGATCGTCGCCGCGATCGCCGCGCGGTTCGACCGCCCCGGCGTCGCGGTCCGGGCGGTGAGCGGGGTCCTCGGGCACCGCGTCGACCGGTCGTTCCGCGTCGGGCCGCTCGACGTCGGTCTCCTGCCCGACGCCCGCGGTGCCGTGGGGGATCCGGCCACCGTCTGCCGGCTGGTCGAGCTGGCCACGATCTACCAGCTTCCGATCGAGCCGGCCACGTGGGAGGTGGTGCGGACGGCGGCCGCGCCGCCGACGGGTGGCTCCGCGACCACAGACCCGCTCGACCCCGCGACGCGCGAGCGCTTCCTCGCCCTGTTCGCCACCCCGGCCGGGCTGGCGACGGCCCTCCGCCGCCTCCACGACGTGGCCCTGCTCGAGCGGATCGTCCCTGCCGTCGCCCACGCCCGCGACCTGCTGCAGTTCAACAACTATCACAAGTACACCGTCGACGAGCATTCGATCCGCGCCGTCGAGGAGGCGGTCCGGTTCGGGACCGGGCCGGGCTGGCTCGGCGAGGTGTGGCGCGGGATCGGCCGGCCGCGGCCGCTGCTGATGGCGTTGTTGCTCCACGATCTCGGCAAGGGCTTCGTCGAGGACCATTCCGAGGTCGGCGCCCGGCTCGCCGCCGAGTCGGCGCGGCGCCTCGCCCTCCCCGACGACGAGGCGCGGATCGTGGAGTTCCTCGTCCGCCGGCATCTGGCGATGGCCCACCTCGCCTTCCGCCGCGATTCCGCCGACCCGGGGCTCGTCGTCGCCTTCGCCCGCGACGTCGGCTCGCCGGAGGTGCTGCGGATGCTGACGCTCCTCACCGCCGCCGACGTCGCCGCCGTCGGCCCCGGCACCTGGACGCGCTGGAAGGCCGATCTCCTCGGCGACCTGTACCACCGCACGCTCGCGTACCTCGACGGCGAGGTGCCCAGCCGCGGCGCGGAACGCCACCGCCATAAGCTCGACGCGCTGCTCGCCGGCGGCGGGCACGACGCCCGCGTCGCGGCGCTCGCCCGTGACCTGCCGCTCGCCTACCTCCGCGACACGCCCCCCGAGCGGATCCTCCGCGAGCTCGACCAGCTCGTCCGGCTCCCGGCCCAGGGGATCCACGTCCAGCAGGAATGGGACGCCGCCACCGCGACGCTGTCGATCACCGTGGCGACGCGCGAGGATGTCGCCCCGGGGGTCTTCCACCGCCTCACCGGAGCACTGACCAGCCAGCGCCTCGAGATCCTCGCCGCCGCGATCCACACCCTCCCCGGCGGCCACGTCGTCGACCGGTTCGTGGTCCACGACCCCGACCAGGCCGGTGAGCCGCCGCGCGACCGGCTCGCCGAGATCGCCGCGGCGCTGCGCCAGGCGCTCCGCGCCGACGTCGCGCCGGCATTCGCGCGGATCTGGAATCCGTTCGCGCCGCGCCCTGCCGCGGGCCTGCCGGTGCGGGTGGTGGTCGACACGGGCAGTTCGGCGGAGTCGACGATCGTCGAGGTCTTCGCCAACGATCGCCCCGGCCTGCTCTACGAGGTCGCGCGCGCCCTGTTCACCGCCGGGCTGTCGGTGAAGTCGGCGAAGATCGGCACGGTGCTCGACCAGGTGGTCGACGCCTTCCACGTGGTCGAAGCCGACGGCGCGAAGCCGACCGATCCGGAGCGCCTCGAAGCCCTGCGCCGCGCGGTCGAACAGGCAGCCAGCCCGGTCGTGCGGCCGTGATCGTCGCTGGCCTCGGTCCGCGCCAGGGGCGTGCCCTCAGCCCGCCGGCGGGCGCTCGAGAAACGCCAGCAGCAGCGGTTGGATCTGGCCGTCGAGCACGTCCTTGAGCCGCGACAGCGTCACGCCCGTGCGCGGGTCGCGGACGTCGGGGTTGTCGCCGAGCCACCAGCGCCGCACGATCGCCGCCGGCCGGGCCGCGGCGCCGGCCTGACGGGCGATCTCCGCGGCGAGCAGCTCGCGCGCGTGTCCCTCGGCATGGGCCCGTGGATGGCGGCTGTGGATCACGACGGCCTGCCCCGAGCGGCGCTGGCTGGCGCGGATCCGGCACGACGGGCCGGAGGCGTCGCGCGACGTGTCGAGGACCTCGGTGACGACGTCGTCGATTTCGGCCACCACCGGCATCACCGTCACCTTGACCAGCCGGTCGGTGCTGCGCCCGTCGGCGAACTCGTGGAATCCGTCCTCGGCCTCGAGCATCCCGGCGGCTGCGGCACCGGCGAACTGAAGAACGACCTGGGCCGCCGGGCCACCGGCAGGAGCCCCCCCTTCCTCCTCGTGGATCGTGACGACGTCGTAGCCGAGCCGGCGCGCCCAGGCGGAATGGCAGGTGACGAGGGAGTCGAGGTGGGGGCGGCCCGCGGGGTCGCGCGTCTCGTAGACGACCAGCGCGTCGCGGCGCCGCAGCGGCGCGTCGCAGAGCACGGCGAACCGGAGCAGCGCGGCCTGGCGCTGGCAGAGGTCGATCTCGCGGGCCAGCGCCGCGCCCCGCTGGGCGGCCCCGCGCCGGTCGATCCGCCCGACGACCTCAACGAGCCTGCTCGCCTCAACGCCGGCAGCGGCGAGGGCCTCCGCAACGCGCTCGAGGCGGTACAGTTCGGCGAGTTGCTCGCGGGCCGCGGCGGGGTTGTCCCAGAAGGTGCCGGCGCCGGTGGCCGCGACGATCGCCGAGCGGCGCCCGTCGACGTCGCGCGCGGCTGCGGCGGCCAACGCCTCGTCCATCGCCGCCCGCAGCTCGGCCGCCCAGTCACGGAGGGCGTCGGGGGTGGCGGCCCGGACCCGCCCGTCCCCCGGAGCGGCGACCCGCGGCACGGGAAGATCGTCCTGGCGGCGGGTGCGGTCGTCGTGGATCGCGTCGACGCGGACCCGGTCCCCCTGCGGCCGGAGGTGGAGCAGCGCCGGCAAACGGTCGCCCCCCGTCTCGGCAAGGACATGGGCGAGCGGGCCGACGACGAGGCGCTCGACGGCGCGCTTCAGCGGCCGGGCCCCCATCCGCGGGTCGTAGCCGGCGTCGGCGAGGAGATCGACCAGGCCGCGGTCGATATCGACCTGGAGGCGGCGGCGGACGATCCCGCTGCGGAGCAGCACCTGCCCGAGCTCGCGCTGCGCGATCGTCCGGACGTCGTCCTTGGAAAGCGGCTCGAAGATCACGATCCGGCCGATGCGGTTGACCAGCTCCGGCCGGAAAAACCCCTGGACGGCGCCGCGGACGACCTCCTCGGTCGAAGGCACGGCGCCGGGGCGGAAGCCGAATTCCGCCGGCGGGGGCGCGCCCGCGCCGAGATTGCTCGTGAGGATGATCACCGACTGGGTGAAGTTGACCGTCTCGCCGGTGGCGCGCGACAGCCGCCCGGCGTCGAACAACTGGAGCAGGAGATCGAACACGGTGTCGTGCGCCTTCTCGATCTCGTCGAGGAGCACGACCGAGAACGGCCGCTGGGCGACGCGGTCGAGCAGACCGTGCGACGGCAGCGCCGCCTCCCCGGCGAGCGCCGAGCCGAGCAGCGTGGGCACAGCGTCGGCGCGGGCGAATTCCGACATGTCGAGGCGGATCAGCCGGTCGGCGTGGCCGAAGACGAACTCGGCGAGTGTCCGCGCCAGTTCCGTCTTGCCGACACCGGTCGGCCCGACGAACAGCAGCACGCCGGCGGGGCGGGCCGGGTCGGAGAGACCCGCCTTGATCGTGGCCACGAGGTCGACGACGGTGTCGAGGGCCTGCCGTTGCCCGACGATCCGGTTCTCGAAGAACTGGCGCACGTCGGCCATCACCAGCGGCAGGGAATCGTCGAGCATCACTCGCGGCGCGCCGGTGAGGTGCACCAGCGCCTCGACGACCGCCGTCGGCGGGATCGCGACCTCCGTCGCCGTGGCGTCGGCGGTGCGGGCCCGGCCGACGAGGCCCGCCAGCCTGTCCTCCTCGAGGACGGCCTCGATCAGTCGGGCAGCACCGGCCGGCGGGCACTGTGCCGGGAAGAAGGCCTGGCCGAGCTGCGCGCAGCGCTCGACCGCGGCCGGCTGCCACGACAGCGTCGCGCCCTCGGGAACCCGGGCGCGGCCGAGCCGTTCGCCGGCGAGCGCGGCGACGACGCGCGGGACCACGTCGGCGGCGAGCGGCTCGACGCGGATCTGGTCGAACAGGCGCCCGAACCGGGGATGCCTGGCGAACCCGGACTCGAAGATCTCGGGGGTCGCCTCGCCGAACACGATCGCCCGGCCGCGCTCGATCGCGGTGGCCATGAAGTCGAGGACACTCGTGTCGCCGCCGCTCGACCGGCCGGTCTTGAGCCCCTTCACCAGGTCCGTCATCCAGATCGCCACCCGCCGCCGCCGTTCGCCCGCTTTGAGCAATTCCTCGACATGCCCCTGCCACTCGCCGATGTAGTGGTGGCCGGCGATCAGCCCGTCGGCGGAGGTCTGGACCACGCGCCAGGCGGTGGCGGCGGGTCGGGCCGCCAAGTCTTGGACCGCGGCGCGGAGCAGCGCCGTCTTGCCGACACCGGAGCGGCCGACGACGACGAACGACCGACCGGTCGACTCGATTTGCTTGCGGATCCGCGCCAGCTCCGCGTCGCGCGCGAAGACGCCGTCGATCCGGTGGCGACCCGACCAGACCTCACCAAATTGCTCGAGCGCCTTCGACCGCTTGTCGGCGTTCCCGCCGTCGTCGGCTCCGTCGTCGCTCGCTTTTCGCCGGCGCTGGTTCCGCTCGTCGTCGCTCATCCCTGCCCTGTCACGGGGTCGGTCCGGGTGGCGCGGCCCGGGAAGCCGGGTAGTCTACCGCCCCGTACGCCGGGGGCCGGTGCGGCTCGCCCGGCGGGCAATAGCAGAGGAGCCGCGACGATGACGCGATCAGCGACGGCACTGGCGGGGATGGTGCTGCTGGTGGTGGTTGGGGGCACGGCACACTCGCAGGACGCCGGCCCGATGCCGGCCGCCGATCGGGCGCGGACGCCGCAGGCCAAATCGGCCGCCGAGTGGCGCGCGGCGGTTCCCGACATCCGCCGGCGGATGGAGCTGGTGATGGGCCCGCTCCCCGGCGCTGAAAAGCGCGTCCCGCTCGACGTCGAGACCGTCTCGGAGGAGCGCGGCGACGTCTTCCTGCGCCGCAAGCTCCGCTACACGCCCGAGCCGGGCGACCGGGTGCCGGCGTGGTTGCTCGTGCCGCACGCTGCGTCGCGCGCCGCTCCCGCCGCCGCGGTCCTCTGCCTCCACCAGACCAACTCGGTCGGCAAAGACGAGCCGGCCGGCCTCGGTGGGCTCGAAAACCTTCACTACGCCCGCGAGCTCGCCGAGCGCGGCATCGTCTGCCTCGTGCCCGACTATCCGTCGTTCGGCGAATACCCCTATGACTTCAAGGCTCCGGCCCACGGACATGCCAGCGGGAGCATCAAGGCGGTCTGGAACAACCTCCGCGCGGTCGATCTACTCGTCGCGCTGCCAGAGATCGACCCCGCCCGGATCGGCGTGATCGGCCATTCACTCGGTGGCCACAATGCCCTGTTCACCGCCGCGTTCGACGAGCGGATCGTGGCGGTCGTCACGAGCTGTGGCTTCACGCCGTTTCCCGACTACTACGGCGGCGCCGTGAAGGGCTGGACGAGCGACCGCTACATGCCGCGGATCCGCGACACCTACGGCCTCGACGCGGCGCGGATCCCGTTCGACTTCCCGGAGCTCGTCGCCGGTCTCGCGCCGCGGGCGCTGTTCTCCAATTCCCCGGTCGGCGACGACAACTTCGCCGTCGGCGGCGTCGGCCGGGCGTTCGCCGAGGCACTTCCCGTCCACCGGCTGTTCGACGGTGAGCCGGGCGTGGCACCGGTCGCCGAGCGCCTCGTCCTCGAGACCCCGACCTGCGGCCACGACTTTCCCCCGGTCGTCCGCCGCCGCGCTTACGAGTGGCTCGAGCGCCGCCTGGCACCGCGCTGAGCGGCTCTGGCCCCACCCTCGACACCATCCACCCCCCGGTTGGCCAGCGGAAAACCGTGCGAGTGGACATTTTCCGACAATCCGTGGATCCTCTTTTCCATTCGGCTGATCGGGCGGTCCATGCCCCCGCTCCGGCGCCCGCACGCCCCCTCGCGGAACGTCTCCCCATGCTTCGTGTCGCCCGCTGTTGGTCGATCCTCCTCCTCTGGCCAGTCGCGCTTGCGATCCTCGGCGCACCGCTTTCGCGCGGCGACGAGGCCGCGACCGACTCGGGGACGGCCGCCCCCTCGCATGCCGGCGCGGACTCGGCCGAGCACCTCAAGCTGCTCGTCCGGCCGCTCACCAAGGAGGAGCTCGAGGAAGCCGCCGGTGTGTGGCGCGACCGGCTCAAGCAGAAGGTCGCCGAGATCAGCGCCTTGAGTCTGTCCAACAAGCAGGCCAATGCCGACGCCACCGAAGCCGCCAAGGAGGCCCCGTCGGAGGCCGCCGAGGTGCGCGAAAAGGTGCAGGAGAAGGTCCAGGAGGATGCCGAGACGATCGCCAAGCTCCAAGAGGAGCGCACGCTACTCGGCGACCAGCTCCGCGTCGTCCTCGACGAATAGGAGAAGAAGGGGGGCGATCCGGCCGAGTTCCGCCTCTACGCCACCGCCGTCAGCGGCGCTCGAGATCAACGTCAATCCGATCCTCGCCCTGATCGGCGGAGCCGCGTTCGTCATCGGGCTGGCGCTGCAGGGCACGCTCGCCAACTTCGCCCACGGCCTGCTGATCCTCGCCTACCGCCCCTACGACGTCGGCGACGTGATCGACGCGGGCGGCGTGAGCGGGATCGTCGACTCGATGAACATGCTGGCGACGAAGATCCGCACGTTCGACAACAAGATCATGATCGTCCCCAACAGCAAGATCGGCGGCGACACGATCACCAACGCCTCCGCCAGCGACACGCGTCGCGTCGATCTCACTTTCGGCATCGGCTACGGCGACGACACCGACAAGGCCCAGGCGATCCTCGAGCGGATCCTCGCCGAGCACCCGCTGATCCTCAAGGACCCGGCGCCGGTCGTGAAGCTCCACCAGCTCGCCGATTCGGCGGTCAATTTCGTCGTCCGGCCGTGGACCAAGGGGGGCGACTACTGGACCGTCTACTGGGACGTGACCGCGGCGGTGAAGCGCGAGCTCGACCGCCAAGGGATCTCGATCCCGTTCCCCCAGCAGGACATCCACATCCACCAGGTCAAGGCCTGACGCGGCCCGCCGGCTCAGCCGGCGCCGTGCTTGGTGAACCAGGCGCGGAGCCGCTTCCAGCCGTCGTCGGCCTGCTCCTGGCGGTACGTCGGCCGGTAGTCGGCGTGGAAGCCGTGCGGCGTGTCGGGGTAGAGGACGATCTCGTGCCCCTTCCCGGTCGCCGCCAGCGCTTCGCGCATCCGCTCGACCGAGTCGTTGGGGATCCCGCCGTCGGCGCCGCCATACAGCCCGAGGACCGGGGCGTGGAGCTTGGCGGCGACGTCGATCGGGTTGACCGGATGCAGGTCGTCGGGGGGTGACACGAGCCGGCCGTACCAGGCGACGCCCGCCTTGAGCTGCGGATTGTGCGCGGCGTAGAGCCACACGATCCGGCCGCCCCAGCAGAAGCCGGTGATCGCCAGTCGCGCGGTGTCTCCCTTCCCCTCGGCGCCGGCCCACTTCACCGCCGCGTCGAGGTCGGCCATCACCTGGCTGTCGGGGACCTTCGACACGATCGGCCGGATCGCGCCGATGTCGGCGAGCTTCGAGACGTCTCCCTGGCGCACGTAGAGCTCGGGCGCGATCGCCAGATAGCCGAGCTTCGCAAAGCGCCGGCAGACGTCGCGGATGTGCTCGTGGACGCCGAAGATCTCCTGGACGACGAGCACGACCGGAAACGGCCCGCCGGTCGTCGGGCTCGCGCGGTAGGCGGGGATCGTGCCGTCGGCGACGGGGATCTGGACGACATCGGCGACGAGGCCGTCGGTGTCGGTGGTGATCGTCTGGGCGCCGATCGGCTGGACGGCCAGCGCGAACCCGGCGGCGAGCGTGGTCACGGCCCCGCGGCGGCTGAGCGACGAATCGGCAGCGGAAGCATCGGTGGAGAGAACCATCGGTCGGCTCCGGAGGGCATGCGGGTCGGGTGTCGAGCGTCGAGCGGCGGGCAGCCTACCGCAGCGCCGCCGCTTCGGCAGCAATGCGCCCCAGGGCGTCGTCCGGGACCGGGCCATGGAGGATGAGCACGACGCGGAGCGACAGCGTGGCACCCGGTGCGAGCGCCGCTCCCCCCGGCTCGGCCGCCCCGTAGGCGCGGCTGCCGAACGGATTGGCAAGCAACCAGCCTGTGTCGCGGGCGTGGAACCGCCACGGCCGGCCGGCAGCGGGGACGACGAGGACCCCGACCCGCGCTCCCTCTTCCTCCCCTGCCGCGTCGACCCACGCCGCCCGCTTGCCGAACACCTCTTTTTCGTTCACGCCGCCGTGATCGGCCAGATACCGGCCACCGCCGCGCGGGGCGAGGGAGCCGATCAGCCGGATCCCCAACCCCATCTCCTCGACGTCGCCGAACGCCACCGGCGTGCCCGCGGCGGCGAGCTCCCCTTCCCAGGTGACGACGCGCACCGGATGGCCGGCGAGCGCTCGGTCCGACAGCGTGATCCGCGACCGCTCGCGGCAGACCACGCCGGCTGCCGGCGTGTCGGCGGGGGTGTCGAGATACTCGCTCACGCAGGTGATCGCGGCCGTCCCGGCCGGGCTTGGCTCGGGCGTGCAGGCGGTCACGCGCACGGCCGTCTTGTGGCGCCATGGATCGGCGCCCGACAGATCGCTGAAGCAGAGCATCACCCCCGGGTGCATCGTGGCATGGTCACTTGCGTCGATCCCCGGCCGCGGCGGACAGGGGCGCGTGACGAGCAGGCCTCCGGGCGCGCGCAGATCGCGGAGCGCCGGCCGACCGATCGCCCGGTCGGCATAGACGAAGCTCGCGACCGGCGCCCCGCCGACTTCGCCGACGACCACCCGCCCCTCCTCCCCCTTCGCCACCAGGTCGGCTGCGGCAGCCGGGCTTGGTGCGCCTGCCGAAGCCAGCAGGGCGGCGAGGACCACGGCGCTCGCAGACCGTGGACGAAACTCGCGGCCGCGGGATGCGGCCGGCCAGCCGGCCGGGAGGGGCAGCGTCGAGCGGCAGCCGAGTGTCATCGTGGGTTCTCCGGAGCGGGGCGCCGTGGGGACGGCGCGGCGTCGATTTCGTCGACGAGCGCTTCCACGGCGCGCGTGACCGTGTCTTCGACCGTGCCGGCCCAGCGGAAGGCCGGCCGGCCATATTCATAGAGGAACGAACCCCCTTCGTAGCCCCCTTCCTCCCAGACGCGCCGCGAGGGGATGTAGGCCGCCATGTCGTCGGTGTAGCCGAGGACCCACGTGCCCGGCCCCCACTGCCGCTTGAAGCGCAGCGCGTAGTCGACCACCGTCTCTCCACCCATGCCGACGACGAGCGTGTCGCCGAGCCGCCAGGCATGCAGCGGGTAGGGATAGGCCGAAGCGAACGAGCCTCCCGCTTCGAGCTTCGCCAGCAACCGCCGCCCCCAGCGCGCCTTGATGGCGTTGCCGTCGTCGGCGGCGGCACGAAGGTCGGCAGCGGTGACGACGCGCTCGTAGTCGAGGTCGATCATCCGGAACGCCGTCCGCAGCCGGCAGGGCACGGTCTCGAGCACGCCGCGCAGTGCCTCCTCGACGCCGGCGGCGAGCATCGCGCCATACCGCTGGCACAGCGCGACGCTGCGGCGCGGGAGCGGGTTTTGGTCGCCGCCGCAGGTGTTGACGAACAGCGCCGTCGTGCCGGGGTGGGACTGTTCGAGGGCGACCTGGGCGAAGCCGGGGTAGTCGCCGCAGTAGGTCGTCGCCGAGAGAGTCGTCGGATGGCAGGCGTAGCCGAAGAGGATCGCGTCGAGCCGGCCGTCGGGACGCGTGACGGTGAGCACGGGCACCGTGTGGTCGGTGACGCCACGGAGCGGTTCGCCCCGGGCGATCCGCTCGGCGACCTCGGTTTCGGGGTTGTCGCGGCGGTTGACCGCGAACGTCGTCCGGCCGACGCCGACACGGAGCGTGGCGGGGGCGAGGGCGGCCAGCGCGTCGGCGACGAGCCCGACGCAGGTCTCCACGCACGACGTCGTGTAGCGCTCGACGAGCGCTTCCTGGGCGGGATCGACCGGATAGTAGTCGAGGAGATCGTCGCCGAGGCGCGGGCTCGAATGGTTGTGGGAGTAGGCAAACATCACCCGCGCCCGGTCGAGGCCATGGTCGGCGGCGAGCCGCGCGAAGACGCGGTTGCTCATGCTCGCCGGCACTCCCTGGAAGTCGCTGGTGATCAGCACCGCTCGGCCGCCGTCGGCCGCCTCGAAGGCGAGCGCCTTGACCCACAGGTCGTGGTGTTTTCCGTCGGGCTCGCGCTTCGTGCCGTAGCCCGCCAGCCACACAGGCTCCGTCGGCGTGATCACGCGCCGGGCCACGCCGACGCGCCAGGCTGGCTCGGTAGCGCTCGCTGCGGGGGTGAGGAGGAGCGCAGCGATGGCGAATGCGATGCGACACCGCCCGAGCGGTCTTGGTCTGATCGAGGAAGCACGAGGAGGCAGCCTCAGCTCGGGCTCTGCAGAGGGGGACGCCCCTCGCGCCTCTGCCCTCGCATCGACCCGCACGAGGTTGCGACGGGACGATGCGAGGGCGACGGCGGAGGGGCTACGCGGGCCCCATGGATGGCGGAACGGTGATGCACGGTGGGCGCGTGATGCATGTCGGGACGGCCGTCTCGACTTCGCGCCACGCTTGCCGGCGTCACTGGGAGCAGATCGGGTTTTCATGAAGATGAAGACGCTCGCCGCTTGACGCGCGCCGTCGAAAGA
>Ga0194133_10000454_pt1 | contig 83890 bp, 90 predicted proteins | sample TA2KigOf40mmetaG_FD_155448 | JGI IMG/M metagenome (GOLD analysis project Ga0194133, IMG submission 155448) | Freshwater microbial communities from Lake Tanganyika, Tanzania - TA2015055 Kigoma Offshore 40m | ecosystem: Environmental > Aquatic > Freshwater > Lake | place: Tanzania: Lake... | reverse complement strand
CCTCCATGTATTGACTATAATATGGTATAATAAGATCATTGACATCCATAAACATTTTATATTATTATATTATTATATTATTATATTTAATTATGCAATAAATCCCTTAGTTGTTTAACGCGTCTAACGTTTTTTTGTTGTTTTATGAGTTTCATTATGAGAACCTTCACATAATTTCATTAAATTTGCTAAATTATTTTTATGAAAAACAGATTTATCAGTATGTATAATACCATTTTCATCAGCATCTGTTTGAAATTGTAAATGATGAACTTCAGATCCCATATTTTTACCACATTTTTCACATGTTTCTACAATTTTATTAGAGTTATATTTAGATATAATTTAATATAAATATAAAAACATATATAAGATATGGCATATAATCTTTATTAATTGCTTTTTATACATTCTTTTCTAATTCTTGAAAATTTGCTATATTTCTATCTTTTTTCAAATATGTTTTTACTTGGTTAAAGTATTGTTCTATTGCGTTAGTTTTTAGCGTATACTGAACAAAAAAACGAAGATATCGTAAATATTAGATTGTAATGATTTAATAAAATTATAATCAAATAACTTTTAAGCATAATTTCTTCTCGTTTTATTTTTTCTTGTTTTTCTTTGATTTTATTCCTTAATTTTAATCTTCTATTTGATTTTTTATATTTTTTTCCTCCTTTTCCACCAAATGATTTAAATGTTTTTGTCATATCTTTAACTGAATTAAGCTTTTCTTTAATAGTTGTACAATAAGAATCTCCAACTATTTTACCTTTTTCATCAATTTCAAAATCTCCATTTTTACTAAAAATATCGTTACATTTATTTAGTAACTTTTGGTATTCATAAGCAAGGTCATCACAACTTTTATTTCCACAACATTTAAAATTTTTCAAGTACTCTCTATTATTGAAAAAATCCGATTTTTCCTTTTCGAATTCATAATTTTGAGTATGACCATTAAAACACGTCAACGACATATATAATATCAAAATATTTTAAGTTAAAAATCCTTTGGTTGTTTTTACTCTCTTGTTTCCCTTTTTATCCTTTTTATGTGTTTCATTATGACAAGATTCACATAATGTCATTAAATTAGCTAAATTATTTTTATGAAATACTGAGTCTTCAGTAGTAATTATTCCCTTTTCATTTGCATCAGATTGAAACTGTAAATGATGAACTTCTGTTCCCATATTCTTACCACATTTTTCGCATAAGCTTACAATTTTATTTGAATTATAACGAGAATGTTTTAGAGAAAGAATACTTTGACCATTAGGATTATACTTAATTCTAATATCATTAGCTAAATCAAGAAAATCTTGTGGAAGATTTAATGACTTACATACTTCTAAACCATACATATTATTACCAGGTCCGTCTCTTAATTTACGATCATAAACTAGCATATCTTTTTCTTTATCATATTTTACTTCCATATGTTTTAAATGAACCGTATTAAGTGAAGATAATTCTTCATAATTTACAATTTCATGTAAGTGTGTAGCAAATATAAAGCTACTATTACACGTATATAACTTTTGAATTCCTGCTACAAAAATACTTATCGCACTAATTGTTTCTGTGCCTGAACAAAGTTCATCACCTAATATTAAACTATCTTTGTCCATTAAACGTAAAATAGTACGAAGTTCCGACATTTCTACCTCAAATGTTGATAAACCCTTAAAAATATTGTCATTTCCAATAATACGAGTAAATATATGCTTATATGGCTTAAATCTAAATGATGAACAGGGTACATATAGTCCAGCTTGGGCTAAAATAACTGATATACCTAAGGCACGTATTAATGTTGTTTTGCCAACAGCATTAGTTCCATATAACAATATACCGTCAATTTTACCGTCACCTAAACAAATATCATTCGTTACATATAATTCATTCATTTGAAATCTTTCTATTAAGCAATGACGTAATCCTTTCGCTTCTACAAACGCCTTATCAGCTTCTTCTATAATAGGTTTACAATAGTTATATTTATCAGCAATTAAAGCTTTAGTATAAATAACATCAATTAATGTTATAAAATTAATTATTTTCTGTATTTTAGTTTGATAATCATTTCCGAGTTTTTCAATAAAACGATTATAAATAACTGTTATTAAATCTTTCATAGATATTTTAATTGATGAAATTGTCTTACAAAAATTATTAATTTGTACATCAATAATAAAGTTATTTGAAGCAGATTGTTTTTCATATGAAAATTGTTTTTTTGATATAATAAATGTAAATTGTTTAATATCATTAATACTCAATAATGTATTTGTTTCTTTATCAGGCAAAGAATCTTGTAAAATTTTACATCTTCTACTAGTGCAAATTAAACCATAACTATTTTTTTCAGTTTCATGTATCTTAACAAAGTCATTTGATTTTGTTGTTTTCTTTTCTTTATTTTCAATTAAATTACTTAAATAAACTCTAATTGCCTCTAAACCTAATTCAGAGTCTTTTAACAATTCACTTTTTTTGTCAAGTTCCACGTCAACACCTGGTTTAATAAAATTTGTTTCAAATTGTTGAAATTGGTCAAACTCTTTTGCTAAATTAACATTTATGTTTTTATCTATAAATGTAGTCAATTCATTACAAATTGAACCAACATTTAAAATCTCATTATCAAATTCCTTTAAATAATCTATTATTTTTTTGTTATCCTTAACAGTCTGGAAAATATCAAAAATTAGTTTAATACTGGAAGTTAGTGAATAAATAGATTTGGGAGATATTTTTTTTATAAGAATTTGTCTCTCATATTTCGATATATCTTTTATACACATTAATTTATTTTTAATTTGTTCATTAAATAGATTGATATTTTTTAAAATATATTCAGTAATATCATATTCTCTATTTAATGAAACCGCATTTGAAACTGGGTTTAAAATATTATATAAAAATTTACGTTTACCCATTTGTGTTAAGCAATTATTTAATAATTCAGAAACTGAAGATAATTTAGAAGCTTTTACTGAACCATCATTAATTATATTTAATTGTTTGAGTGAATGATTCGCTAATGTTAAACGATCTGAACAATTTTCAAATAAAGGTTCTGAAATTTTATTCACGAGTTGTGGATTATGTTGATATACAAAATCTAATAGATAACAAAATGCTTGTGTGGCTATATTATTGTCATAAAAGTTTTGAATAAAAACATCGAAATTATCGAATTTATAAAATTTTGAGAGAATTTCTTTTTGATATGGTTGTTTTTGACAATTTTTAATACGAGACATTTTTATATTATTTAAATTTTCATCTATATAAATTTTATGAATTAAATTACACGAAATCCCAGCATAACTTATTATATAATCCAATTCATTTTCATTTGGTAAATTTCCTATTAAAATAACCTCACTTGGATTATAAATTGAAATAAATCTCTCCAATTCATCATAAGTTGTTGGATTATTTACATATGTTTCTTTGAATTGAAATATGCTTGTTTTTCCAGTATAAATATCAATATTAGCTACACCAACAACAACATACTTACCCTTTAATAAAACTTTATTTTCAATTAAATCTATCCAAATACATGATATTGAATTTGTTAGATTTTTTGATTCAGTTTGAAAATATGTTCCTGGAGAGAAAATACCAGCAAGACTTCTTGTTATATTTTTTACATTTTCATCTTGTGTATATACAACCGCTGTAAATCCTGCATCTTGAATTTTTTTCAAATATTTTTCTATCATAAAATCTTTAAACCCCGCCATCAATACATTATTTTTTCCAACGCAAGTATTCTTATCTACAACATTTAATTCACATATTTGAGAGAAATCAGTAATTTTACTCGAAGTAATTATATCATTTTCACTATCATAAATACCATATACTTCAAAAAAAGCACCAACTTGCATCAATAATATAGTATTTTCTCCATATTCATCTTGGTATTGTTTAGTTAATTGAAAATATTCGTTAATTAATGACATATTATATTATATAAGATATCTTTAATATATTATTTTTAATTTATGGTAATATAACCAGTTCACATAAGTATAAAGTTTCTCTCATTAGACCCATGCATAATAAAATTTTTAATTAAACTATAAAATTTATCATCAATAATATTAAAAGTATAATAAAAATGTTTAACAATATAAAGAGCAAATAAAGTATAAAATGGCAATTTATCTGCTTGTTCATGTTGTTTTTTGACAAGATATCTATATTTTAAATTATATATTGATATTTCAACAAAAACTCTATTTTTAATATCTTCATATTTTAATTTATAACCATAAACAAGTTTATTATCTATTTTATATACAACTTTTCCTATTTCAGTTTTTTTAATATCTAGAAAACTAGATAGTTTGTTAATAATACTATTTTCATTATCAGTAAATATATCAATATCAATATCGCTTTTCTCTTGTATATAATCAAAACGTTTAATACTTCCATAAAAACTTATTTCTACTTCATCATCTATATAATTTTTAAGTTTATTTAAAAAAACCCTTTGATTATCTGTTAATCTATTATTAATAAATTCATTCATAATAAAATATATTAAGATTTTATTTTATACACATTTTATTTATAACTCTTTTTCATCTTTTGAAAAATTATGAAGTAATGTATCTGTATTACTATTCGTTATTTCACCTGCTAACATTGCTGATTCATAAAGTTTTCTTAATACATCATTTGGAGCATTGCTACCTGTTTTTATTAAATTATGTTCTCTCAAATAAACCTTTATATCATTCATATTTTTGCGTTTTAAATCTTTTTGAGCATTTAATACTTTTTTTCTTGTTCCTCTATCTTTAATTAATACACCTACTGTTTTTTTTATTTGAGATCTTCCTAATGTATACTTTCGTTTAATTGTTTTTTTAGTTATATGTTTTGTTCCTATTAATTTTTCATATTCATTTTGTGTTATCACATTGGTTTGTTTATTTTCTTGCGGTTGTGATTCAATTAATTGATTTTGAAGAGTTATATTTTCAGTTGGTGGTTTAATAATTAAATTTGATGTCATAATTGGATCTAAATTTTCTTCTTGATTTTTATTTTTTATTTTTTGCTTCAATAAGTTTAATCTATTTTCTCTAGATATTTTTTCAGAATTTATTTTATTACCCTCAATTACTAAAGAAGCATTTGGATTTGTAACAATATCATTTCTAAATGTTTTTGACCATTGTCTATAACTTGGTTTTGTTCCGCCCTTTAATATACCATAAGGAACATCACTTTTTAATATTGGATTATTCAACTTTAAAGGTTCTTCTGTTTGTACATGAATTACTGGTTGCATTAATTCTTCTGGTAATTCAATATTAATTGTTGGTTGTTCATTTAAAGAATTATAATTTTTTATAGTTTTTCTCTCTAATTCTTCTCTACGTTTTTGTTTTATAAGTTCACTATTTTTTTTTTCTTGATCTATATGTTTTTGTTTTGATAATGTTTGTAAATAATTTATTGAATCAGTAAATTCATCAGTAAAATCTTCTATATTTGTTTTTTTTTGGGGGATATTTACATCTACATTAGTATTTAAATTTCTTTTATTATTTTCTAAATTTTGAGTTTCTTTTTGTTTATGTTCTTTTATCCTTTTTAATAGTTTATTTTTTAGGACATTTGGAGATATTAATGGCACAGACTTTGGTTTTGATTTTTTATCTCTTTTTTTTTTTGTTTTTGAACCACCTACACTAAATAATGCAGGACTTATTGAAATTGTTTTATTTGTCATATTATTATTTATAACAAATAAAATTATATAATTAATTTAACTATAAAGAGTATTATATAGATATCGTTTTCTATCTTCTTCTTCTCTTTTTGTTTTTATGTCATCATTTTTTAAATAAATTTCAAAACCCTTTTCTAAATCTTTAATTATTAATCGTTTTTTTTCAGATTCTGGACTACAAAATACCCTACGACTATGAGCAATTTTTGTTTTACTCAATAATGTTTCTATATCTCTACCATAAAATTTAAAACAATCTTTATTTTTTTTAAACCATTCAGCTGTTATATTTGAATTATCATCAATTTCCCAACCAATATCTTTAACCATTTTAAGAAATATTTTAAATAAATCTTCATGTGTGTAATTATCAGTCTTAAATCTCCATGTAAATCTTGAATCTAAACCTTGATTATATGCAAAAAAACTTTCTTTTAATTCTGTTTCATATCCAGCTATTATAACCATTAGATTATCTTTATTATTACTTAAAGCTTCACATAATGTATCTATACATTCTTTTGAAAAACTATCGCGTTTTTCTGGATTTCCAAGAGAATATGCCTCGTCAATAAATAATACTCCACCTAATGATTCTTTTATAACATCCTTTGTTTTTAAAGCTGTCTGTCCTAAGTATCCTGCAACTAAATCGCTTCTTGTTACTTTTTTAAATGTGCCCTTAGAGAGAACACCTATTTTACTATAAATTTTTCCCATAATTTTTGCAATTTCTGTTTTACCAGTTCCTGGAGGACCATAAATAACAGTATGTAAAAATTCACCCGACGAATTTTTATTTTTATGAAGTTCTTGAATAAAGTATAATATTTGATCTACAATATTATTTTTTAATTCCTTCATTCCAATCATATTGTTTAAATCTTCAAGAGGCTCTTTTATTTCATGCAATGCATTTATATTAATATTATATTTAATAGCTGGATCATTTTGATATTTATTGATTAAATCTAATATATCTTTTATATTATTTATTTCTGTTTTAATATTTATGGTTTCTCTAATTGGAACAATTTTTTTTTGTTTTTCAATTGAATCTATAGGTTTTTGAATATAATTATAATATTTTACGTTACAATTACTATTTAAATAATCGAGATATTTATTTGGATCATTTGTAACTGTATTTGATAACAATATATCATTTGAATTTTGTCCAGTAAAATTTGTAGATGAATAATCACCAATTGTAAAATTATTATTAATTCTATCTATAAGTTTATCAATTTCATTTTTAATAATTTGATCTGAATTAAGTGTACGTTTTATTTCTTCAATTTCTGTTTCATTATTATTATTATTATTATTATTATTATTATTATTATTATTATTATTATTATTATTATTATTATTATCTAATGTAGCTAAAAATTTATTATAATTATTAATTCTTGTTGGATCCAGAATATTTCTTTTACGTTTATTTGACATTAATTAATTAATTAATATTCATCTATATTATTTTATTATATATATAATATATAATATATAATGCCAAAAGTACCTTTTCGTTGAGCTAGACAATTAAAAAAAGCATCTTTGCGTAGAATGTATGGAAATCCATGGGATGATTCTCCAGAAAATATATATGATATAAAAATACAATCACCAAGAAAGACTAGATCCTCACCAAAAAAATCATCACCAGGATCAACAAGACGTGTATCACAAGGTAAACAGCCAAAAAAGAGTTCTTTTAAAAGTAGAAGCAAATCAAATAGAAGTGTTACATTTAGACATCCAATAGTTAAAAGTCGTTCATCAACTAGTAGTTCTCATGCAGTATGACGTAGTGTATCAAGTAAAAAATAAGTAATTAATTAAAAAATTAAACTATTAATCGTAAGACAATAATATAAAGAAAATTTATATATTATTAAAACAATTTAAAAATAAATTGAAATATAAAATAACCCAAATTCTGATGTCAAATATTATCGATATAAGAATGAGTTCAAACAACAATAACTGTGAAAATATGGATTTGTTTGATATTGAGAATGAGCCCTATATTGAAACACCATGGAATATTATTCAATCTTATTTTAGTGGACAACAATTAGAAAGATTTGTTAGACATCAGTTAGAATCTTATAATAATTTTATAGGTTATCAAATCATAAAAACTATTGAAATGTTTAATCCTGTTCATATTGCTTCAGAACAAGATTTTGATAATATTTCAAAAAAATATGCTCTTGAAATATTTATTACATTTGAAAATTTTAATATTTATAGACCTCAGATTCATGAAAATAATGGAGCTATAAAACTAATGTTTCCACAAGAAGCACGTCTAAGAAATTTTACTTATTCTGCAGCAACAACGATTGATATTAATATAAAATATATTGTTAGAAATGGTCCAAACTTAGAAAATACTCAAATATTTTATAAAACCATTCCTCGAGTCCATATTGGAAAACTGCCAATTATGTTAAAATCAAATATTTGTGTATTAAATCAGTATAAACATTTTGATAATGCACAAACTGGAGAATGTAAATTTGATGCTGGTGGATATTTTATTATAAATGGTTCTGAGAAGACGGTATTAGGACAAGAAAGAGCTGCAGAAAATCGTGTATATTGTTTTAATATTGAAAAAAATGACACAAAATATTTGTGGAAAGCTGAAATTAAATCTGTCCCTGATTTTAAATGTATTTCTCCAAAACAGATTTCGATGCTTATTTCATCTAAAAATAATGGTTTTGGTTTTCCAATTGTTATTGAAATTCCAAGAGTAAAGCAACCAATTCCATTGTTTATTGTTTTCAGAGCATTAGGTATTATTTCAGATAAAGAAATTTGTGAAAAAATATTATTGGATATTAATGAATTAAAAAATAAACAATTATTAGAAGCTTTACAAGCATCTGTTATTGAGGCTGATAAACATTTAACACAAGAAGAATGTGTAAAATATATTACAAGTTTTGCAATGTATACACCAATTAATATGGATAAAGAAACTGGTGCAAAAAAGAAACATGAATTTACATTAGATATTTTAAATAATGATTTATTTCCACATTGTCATAATATGGAACAAAAAATTTATTTCCTTGGTTACATGGCAAACAAGTTATTAATGGCTTATTTTGAAATAATTAAGCAAGATGATAGAGATTCTTATTTAAATAAAAGAGTTGATTTAACTGGAACTTTATTAAATAATTTGTATAGAAATTATTTCAATAAACTTGTAAAAGATATGGAAAAACAGGTTATTCGTGAAATAAATACAGGTTCTTGGCGATCAAAGGATGATTATGAAAGTATCATTAATTTAACCAATATTTATAAAATTATAAAATCTGCAACTATTGAAAATGGAATTAAACGAGCATTGTCGACTGGTGATTTTGGTATTAAACATAGTAATTCTAATAAAGTAGGTGTTGCACAAGTATATAATAGACTTAATTATGTTTCTAGTTTAAGTCATGCTAGAAGAATATCAACACCAACTGATAAAAGTGGTAAACTTGTTCCACCTCGTAAATTACATAATACTTGTTGGGGTTATCTATGTCCAGCTGAAACTCCAGAAGGTCAATCAGTTGGTGTTGTAAAAAATTTAGCTTATATGACACATATTACCATTTATTCAAATTCATTACCATTATACGAATATATTATTCCAAACATTATAAAAATCGATGATGCACAATTAACTCCAACTCTAATTTATGATAAAGTTAAAGTATTTATTAATGGTGCATGGGTAGGTATTACAAATAATCCAGAAGAATTATATTTATTATTAAAAGATAAAAAGTATAAAGGAATTATAAATGTTTATACTTCTATAGTATTTGATTATAAATTAAAAGAAATTAGAGTTTGTAATGATAGTGGAAGATTAACTAGACCATTATTGCGAGTCAAAAATAAGAATATATTAATTAATAATAATATTATTAATAAGTTAAATAATGGTGAGTATAATTGGGATCATCTTTTAACGTCTTCCAAACTTGAAGAAGCTGTTTTGGAATATATTGATCCTGAAGAACAAAGTTGGTCTATGATTGCTACAAAACCAAAGGATATTATTAATATAAATAATAGATTAAATAAATATACCCATTGTGAAGTTCATCCATCAACAATGTTTGGTGTATTAGCATCTTGTATACCGTTTCCAGAACACAATCAATCGCCTCGTAACACGTATCAGTGTGCACAAGGCAAGCAAGCAATGGGTGTATATGTTACAAACTATGAAAATAGAATGGATAAAACTGCATATGTTTTAAATTATCCAATGCGCCCTCTTGTTGAAACACGTATTATGGATTTAATTCATCTTAATAAAATTCCATCTGGATCTCAATTAATTGTAGCAATTATGACTCATACGGGTTATAATCAAGAAGATTCTTTGTTAATAAATAAAGGATCTGTTGATAGAGGAATGGCTTTAGCAACAGTTTATCATACTGAAAAAGATGAAGATAAACAAAAAATTAATGGTGATGAAGAAATTAGATGTAAACCAGATCCATCAAAAACTAAAGGACTAAAAATGGGTAATTATAATAAAGTTAATTCAAAGGGTATTATTCCTGAAAATACTTTGGTTGAAAATAGAGATATAATCATTGCTAAAATTACACCAATAAAAGAAAATAGAAATGATCATACAAAAGTTATTAAATATGAAGATCAAAGTAAAATTTATAAAACAGTTGAAGAAACATATATTGATAAAAATTATATTGATAGAAATGGTGAAGGATATAATTTTGCTAAAGTTAGACTTAGAACTGTAAGAAAACCTGTTATTGGTGATAAATTTAGCTCGAGACATGGTCAGAAAGGAACTGTAGGTAATATAATTCCTGAATGTGATATGCCATATACTCAAAATGGTGTACGACCAGATATTATTATAAATCCTCATGCTATACCATCTCGTATGACAATTGGACAATTAAAAGAAACTGTTCTTGGAAAAGTATTAGTTGAATTAGGATTATTTGGTGATGGAACAGCATTTGGAGATTTTGATGTAAAAGATATTTGTAATTTATTATTAAAAGCTGGTTATGAAGCACATGGTAATGAATTATTATACAGTGGATTAACTGGAGAACAAGTTGAATGTAGTGTATTTATGGGACCTGTCTTTTATCAGAGACTTAAACACATGGTAAATGATAAGGCACATAGTCGTTCTATTGGTCCAATGGTTAATCTTACTAGACAACCTGCTGAAGGTAGATCGAGAGATGGGGGGCTCCGTTTTGGAGAAATGGAAAGAGATTGTATGGTTTCTCATGGTGCTTCAAGATTTACCAGAGGAAGAATGTATGATGCATCTGATAAATATTCCGTATATGTTTGTAAAAAATGTGGACTCATTGCATCATATAATGATAAAATGCATATTCATTTATGTCATACTTGTGGTAATAGAGCTGATTTTGCATATGTAGAAATTCCTTATGCTTGTAAATTATTATTTCAAGAATTAAATACAATGAATATTGCACCTCGTTTGTTAACTGAAGGTTAAAAATTTAAAATAAAAATTAATACAAAAGCTATTATTATATATATATAAAAAGGCATTGAACAAAAACTTTTTCTCCTTGATACATAACCAGATATTGGTATTTCATGTGTTGAACATAAAGAATAACTTATAAATAAGAATAAAATAGCAATAAAAAACTGCTTAAATTTATCCTTTAATTTCATTTATATTATTATTATTATATATTATAATGACAAGTTTTATTAATGTTAATAAAATAAATAACATATTATTTTTTAATCCAAGAATAATTAAAGATAATGATTATAAAAGACGCCAATATGAAAAATTATTTAATGAATCAGATAAATTAGAAATTTATCCAAAACAAGATAATGGAGAAAAACAAAAAATAAGTGAATTTAAGAATTTTAGAAATGAACTATATAAAGATATAAGGTCTTCTAAAAAATTTTGCGATGGTATAATGGCTACATATGTTAAAGAATCATTATCAACATGTGATTTTATATTACGTGTTGAATCATCACAAACTCGCAGCAAAAAAATAAACGGTTTTGCTACACTTAAATTCATTAAAGGAAGTAAAAGTCTTTATGTTGATGTTATATGTACAAATACCGACATCAAAGGAACTGGAACATATATGGTTAATTTACTTTCTGAAATTTCCGATATGCTTTCTCTCGAATCAATAAAATTAAGTTCAGCAACACAAGCTGTTCCTTTTTATTTAAAGACAGATTTTAAATGTGATCCACTCTGTAAAATGAAAAAAGAAATTACAGGTGGTTCAAAAACAAGAAAAAATAAAGTAAATTATAATTGCACAACAAAAAAACGACATTAAAATTTAATTTAATATTCTTAAATTATATATTTATATATGTTATTTAAGGATATTTCTAACTTCGATAATGTAAATAATTATTTACCAATAATAAATGGCTGTATAAATGCAGATTTAATTATTTTATTTTTATTATATCATGGTGTATTTAAATCTTATTATTTACAAAAATGGTATAAAAAATATCAATTAAGCGCTATAATAGCAGATGTATTAATTTTAGTAATTGGTATAATTTTAGCTCGATTTTTTTATGAATTTTTATTTACTTCATTTAATATTTGGAAATTTACTGGTTTGGCTGTAATAATTCAAATAATTCATGATTTATTATTTTATTGGTTTTTTAAGTCAATTTCAGTAGGATATAATGCTATGTTAGATTTTTTCAAAGATTACGCGAGTGAAGTTGGTGCTGGAGCTATATTAGGTGATAGTTTTATGATGATATTAGCATGTTTAATGAGTTCTCATTTTGCTACATATTCTTTAAATAGTAATATTATTATATTAATTACTTCTTTATATTTTGTTCCATATATGATTAATTATATATAATATTTTATGATTTAAATCTTTTAAACACTTAGAAATTTTAAATGTCAATTTATATAGTATAATTTTTATGTAGGTAAATATTTAAATCAGTAAACAATATACCAATAATGTTTTGAAATTAGTAGTTAGTAGGTGATGAGTGTAAAATACTTAATTTTTTTATATATATAAAATTATAAACCAAAATAAGATGTACAAAATGTTTGAGAACAAATAAAACATTAAATTTGTTAATGTTTTATTTGTTCATAAAATTTAACGCAATAAATTAACAATAAATGTTGTAGATGCAAATAATAATCCACCCCATAAAGTATCAATCAAAACAGTTAGTATAGACCAATTTTTAAATAAAGCATAATTAGTTGTTTCAAAAACACCATAAATAACTATACCTAAAAGAAACGCATCATTTATGCTTTTATGTGGTTTAATAATAAAATAATTAATTCCAGCAATTAAAAATATATAGCATAAAGCAGCTCCTAAATAGTTCATTTTAGCAGGCGATCCTTGAACAATTTGAATCTGATTATTAAAATAGCTTTTTATAACATTCAAATAAACAAAATCTATTGAAATAAAAACAATAGCACTAACTAATAAAATAAAGTCAAACATTATATATTATTTTAATATTTTTCTCTCAAATGAATGTTTAGATAAAGTTTATTTTATTCATTTATAAAACTTTTTTACTATAGTATTATATAAATGTCGACATCTGTAGGATATACTAGCCCAATTAATGGAAGTAATGTAGCCTTTCAATTTTTAGTAGTAAGACCACGTAATTCTGGAGGAGCTATTAATGGATATATGCCTCAACAAACACAATTAACTGATAAACGCTATCCTGAATATGAACAAATTCGTTTTACACTTAAAAATGCCTGGAATACTACTTATCCAAGTCAATTAAGAAGAGATAATTTGAAACAACCTATAACTACACCTTTTAGAGCTGTTAATAATGCTGGTGATTTATTAAGTCGTCTAAATTATTCTTGTGGCGGTTCTTGTCAAACATTTCAAAGCAGACCTGGACTTAGAGGTTTAAGACAACATTTCGGTTCTGTACAGGATACATGTATACCATCAGCAACATATAGTAATCTTCAATTACTTGATAATATTCCTGCTGCTGCTTGTAATGTTAAATTTGTTTATGATAGTTCTGATTATACAACCTACTTAAAACAAAGAGCAGTTAATAAGAATTATAATGATCTTAGTAATGGAGGTGATCAATCTAATGCAAGTCAATCTGCTTGGCGTGCTATTAGAAGATACTAAATATATTTTTATTTAGGGATATTATATAATATATGAATAATCGTAGACTACAAATATTGTATCAAAAAACCGATTTTAACAATCATAAAATATGTCAACTTAATTGTATTTTTAAATGTTGTAAATGTAAAAAAAATAATACAATTTTAACTGAATTAAATACTCCAGTTCAATCATGTTTATTTTGTGGAACTCCTAATCATATTAAAAAATAAATTAATTATCCATATTATAATCGAGACAAAAGTTTATATTATTTAATTAAATAATTTAAACATAAATGAATAATTTAGTATTATGCTTTCATCAACTGAAAAAGTGGTTATTCTTTCAGGTTCACTATTTGGTTCAATATTTTTATTTACAACATCTTTAAATTGTTTAAATTCTATTTTAATACAAAAAAAAATTATAATGTAGTAACATATGATGATAATCATATAAATAAACTTATAATTTTGAATGGATTAACAATGTTATTTTCAGCAGGATCATTTGGATATTTTACATACAATGCTATTAAATAAAATATATTTTGTATATATAATGACAACTCCATACGCCGTATCAACTAATATAGGTTCTGTTTCTTATAATAATTATGTTAATACTCCTATAACTGGACCATTAAGCACAAATCAATTTCCATGCACTATACCATATCATAATTACGGTATTTTACCAGGTATCAGACCTACACCTCCACAATTTTATCCTATGCAGGAACCAGTGTATGCTGATATGAATGCAAACATGAGAAAACAATATTTAAGAACTGCTATATCACAAACAGTTAAGGCTCAACAAACAGCTTTAGGAAAAATGTCTGTACCACAATCATATGTTATTAATTCATCACAAAGACAAGTTCCTGTATCAACTCACACTAATTATATTCCTCCAATTCCATCATCTTTGTATGTTAATATTGTTAAAGCAAATGCAGTAGGTCAAACTGCATATAAAGTTAACTTACCTAATTCAGCACCAACTGGAACTAAAAGTTATTATCCAAGTGGAACACGATCAACAATTAAAAGAGCACGTTCTGGTGGATGTGTAGCACCAAAAAAGAAAGGTGCTATTGAAAACTATAGTTTAAGAAATGGTAAGGTTTGTGCATGGGGTGCAATTGTGCGTCAAAATTATTAATCTATATTTAGAGCCAAAAAATATGTTTAATTTATTATATTAAAATTATTTTGCTTCACTTTTTCAAAAGTGGATAAAAAAAATAATATTTAGTATTATTATAATATGCCATACGGATATCCAGTATTAACTCCAGCATACGGTTTAGGAAGCTACGGTAGAACAGGACCTGCTCTTACTATCAGTAGTCCTCGTACTAGAATTGGTTCTCAAAATAGAATCTATGCTTATTACAAACGACGTGGTCAAGGCCAAGAATACGAGCAATATTTAATTAATGCTCTTGGATTAAAATACTTACCAAAAGTTAACCCTTGGACTTATATTTAAATTTTATATTTATTTTTATATTTATAAATATAAAATTTATATCAATTCTGCTTTTACACATAATGTAAACCAGTTTATATTTTTAATTTTAATATTTACATCTTCATATATTTTTTTTTGATTTTTTTTATTTGTATCAAATATAAATAATTCATATAAATTATCTTGTAATACAACTGTTATACCAATTTCATTTATTGACATTATGTAACCTTTCCATACTTTATCCAAATTATCTTCAAAATATGTTAATAGTTTTAGATTAGTATAGTAATCTGTTAATTTTTCAATATATATTTCTTGCATATTAATATGATTTAATATTTCATCAATATTTTCATAAATTGTCCCTGATAATAACCTATGTATTATTACATCAAAATAACGTCTAATAGGTGATGTAAAATGTGTATAAGAATTTAATCCTAAGCCAAAATGACCTTTATGTAATGTATCATAATTTGCTGGTTTAAATTTTTTAATTGTTAATATTGAATCTATTACACTATTACCAGTAAAAGTTTTTAATTCAAAATCTAATTTTATTTTTGAATGATATCGTTGAGGAATTAATGAACCTACATGTTCACTAACCGTTAAATTTGTTAAAACCATTAGCGTTTCAATTATTTTATGTGCATCATCAAAAAAATATTCTAAATTATGATTTATTAGTTTACCATTAAATTTATCAATATCTAATTTAAGATGTGGTATATTAAAGGTCACTCGTTTCCATCTATTATAAAAATTTAATAAAGTTGGAAATTCATTTAAGCAATTATTAAATTCATTGTAATCGTATCGTTTTTTAATTCTAATTATTGATGGGTAAATTGAATGACTAATTATATCTTGAGTATTAACATCAATTAAATATTCAATTGTAATTGTTTTTCTTTCTTTTCCTTCAATTAAACTTAATTTATCTTCAGCTAAATTTTTAGGCAATATATTTCTAACTTGTTCGGGTAAATATAATGTAAATGAATGCTTAAATGAATTTATATCATTTAAACTTAATTTATCTATTTGTTCATTTGCATCAACAATATGAATATAAATTTTATTTTCATATATACTTATAGCATCATCAAAGTCTTTTGACTTTGTTGGATCTACATTGAATGTATAAAGATCTGTTAAGTCTTTATATTCTTCAGTATAATAACATTTACTTTCTTTATAATTTGGAATAATAGAACATAAATTTGATTGTTCTTCATATAAATTTATAAATAAATCTTTATCATTTAGTCTATTTTTAATAGAGTCAAATACATGTAAAATATTTATAAACTCTAAACCAATCTTAATTATAGCAACTGAATATAATTTAAAATTAGGTTGTGTTATGAGTTCTAGAGAGAAAAATTTAGGTAAAACTGGGAAACAAAAAGTTGTTTTAGTAGTATTTATATCTTTAACGATACCAAATAAAATCTGTGGTTCTCTCTTTAAAATCTTTAAAATATAAATCTTATTATCAATAATTTGATATTCAACAAGATCATTTGGTAATAATGTGTTATAAAGTTTATTTTGAACAATAAAGTGTTTATCGTTTAAAATAACATATTTATTATTTATATTAGCTATAATTCCAGTTAATTTATCCATTTATTATAAATTATATTTATATTTTTTTAAATAATTTATATTAGTATTTTTATTTACAGTTTATATAATGAATAAATATTTAGTTGAATTTTTAGGAACGATGTTTCTAATGTTCGTTATTTTTGCAACAGGAAATTGGTTGGCTATTGGCGCCGCTTTAGCGGTTGCTATTTTATTAGGAGGAGCTATTTCTGGGGGTGCGTATAATCCTGCTGTAACATTTGCGTTATATGCAGCTGATAAGTTACCAAAATCTGATGTGTTACCTTATATAATAGTTCAAACTCTTGGCGCTTTAGCAGCTTTTTATTCTTATAATAAATTTGTAAATAAAGCTTAAGAAAAATTATATATTTATTTCTTTTTGTAATATATAATGCCTAGAAAAAATAGACAAAAACATAGACACAGAACAATGAAAGGTGGATCATGGGGAGTTGAAACTTCTCCAACTTCTGATTCATGGTATAATTCTTTAACTCAAGGAGCAACAGATTTATGGAATAAAACAAAAAAAACGGTATCAGATGCAACATCTAGTATAACAGGTTCACCAACTTCATCTTCATATATGAGTTCACCAACAACATATTCTTCACAACCAGTGCAACCACCAGTGCAAGGAGGAAAGACAAAAAGACGCTATATGAAAGGAGGATTTAAAGATAATATTCCTACTACAGGCCTAGCTGCTCATGCTGCACCATTTTCTGGACCTACTGCCCAACCTCATACTTGGGTTGGCGGAAGAACAAGAAAAAATCGTGGTAAAAAACATAGATGCAATAAATCTTGTAGACATAGACGTTAAATATAAAATATATTTAAACTATTTAAAATAATATTATTTATATAATAAATAATGTTAATTTTTCCAACCAAATTTTTTTTATTGTATTTATGGGTTATATTGCATCTATATTAGGAGATTGGAACTCAACAAATGCTGTTATATTTGCTGATGCAACATGGGACTGTGCTGGTGAAATCCTCCATGTGAAAACTGTGCAAAAAGAGTTTCTTCAGGAAGTGGTCAATCACCTTATGGATGTGCTCCTTATGTTACACATATATTAACTGCAGGTGGTGTAAATACTGGCTGTAGTAAATGTGGTAGTGCTGGTTGTTATTCTAATGTAGAATATAATGGTAAATATTATGACTTGAATGTAGTTGGAAGTAAAGATAAGAATTGTGGTGGATTATGTTTAATGGATTATTTACAAGCTAAAGGATGGGCAGAAGTATCACATGATGAAGTTGATGCTGGAGTTGTATGTGCAGTTGATGGGGTAGTAATTTTGAGGATCCTTGGGGTCATATTATATTTGGAGTATCTAAAGGAAAAATTGATGCTCATAATGTTGCTCGTTATCATCAATCAATAGATGTATATTCTGGACATATTAGACAATGTCTTAAAAAAAAATCTTGAAGAGTTTTAATTAGAAAATATATGTAAATTCATAAATAAATATACTTAAAAATTTGTTACTACAATAATGTAAAGAAGTAATGGAATTAGTAGTAGATTCAGATATATATCAGCCAAATATAGATGATATTGGAAATTATACAGATTATTTACCTCCTTCAAGTAAATTTAAGAATGGTTTAAGGTGTCCTTGTGGTGCAAGAAAAGACCATGTTTTTGATAGCAGATCTAGTTTTGCAATTCATACAAAAACAAAAACACATCAAAAATGGTTAACTGAATTGAATACAAATAAAATGAATTTTTATTCAGAATGTGAAAAGCTAAAAGAAGTAGTTAATTCGCAGAAAATAATCATTGCTAAATTAGAAAAAGAAGTTAACACTAAAATAAAAACGATTGATTATTTAACACAGCAATTAATAAGTAAAGAAAATAATAATATTGTTATGGATCTACTTTCATTTGATTAAATATCTTCTTTAATATTTTTATCAATAACAACTTCTTTCGAAATATTTTTAATAATTTTGGCTTCTTTTTCGTCATCATTATTACCAGAACCACCCATAGCTTCTATAACTAATTTACTATATTGATCAGAATATTTGGACTCGCTATAATTACAACCAGGATGAGTTTCTTTAAATTTCATAAGAAGTCTTTGGTTTTTACAAGCAACATTTTTAATTACTTTTTTAATTTTATTTTTCTCATCATCTTCTTTTTCCCATTTGTCTTCATCTTTAACATAAATTACTTCTCTCTTTTTATCAGCACAATGAATTGGTCTTTCAGTAATATCTAATGCTTTTAAGTTTTTAACAATTATATTAGAAATACCTTCTACATAACCAAGTTCTCCAACTGCTTCTAAATCAGATAATTGGAGTTTAATTGAATCAGCAAATTCCATAATATTCATTGCATTTTTACATGTTTCATTTAAAAAGAATTGAAGATTAAATGCTTTATTATGTGAATTATTATTAATGGTGTTATGACTATTATTAATTGTGCCATTTTTCAAAACTTCCATAATAAGTGATTTAATTTCAGAATGCTCTTTAATTAGCATCATAATAATGTCTTTATCAGTAGTATCTTTTGATAGAGGTAGTTCAGAACAACATCCTTTATTTTTATGTTTCCATAATCCAGATCTATTTAGGAATTGTTTATTACAAATTTCACAAAATAGCTGATTTTGGCTGAATTTTGGCTGAATTTGGTTTCCAGCCGTTTCCAGCATTGATTTTCTGCTATGTTTCAAGCTAATTAAATGAGTATCATAATTACATTTTTTACTCGTTCCATAGTCACAAAAATTACAAAAAAATTTCATCGCTGATTTTGGCTGAATTTTGGCTGAATTTGTTTCCATATGTTTCCTTGAGAAAATATTTTTAAGTTTTTTTTTAAAAAAATATGCTAACAAAATAAAAAATTATGGTTTAATTTGTGACGATAATTTTTCACTATCGAGACAAAATTTTTTCTCAGTAAGAAGTATTTTGGCTTTCGGATTTTGGACATTTTTTTTGTCCATTTTGAAAAAGTTAAAATACTTTTCATTTTCGAAAAACGCTTCACATCCCTTCATATGTAGGGAGTTTTTTTTTGGGGAAAAATCACAAAAATTATGTTTTTACCTTCATCATGTAGTAATCTGTCTTTAAGTAGATTATAATAATATATATTATTCCTCAGTAAGATCAATAAAAATTGGATCATTTTTTTTATACTTTAATAAAGGTAGTTTTTTTTCACAACCAGGACATTTATGTGATGCATATTCTCTCGCAAATCCTGAAATAGGATTCCACCAACAATTCTCACAAATTCTATGTGCCATTTTTCCATGTTTTTTAAAACAAATATTTGGAATTAATGTATTTTCTATAGTTATAAAATCCTCACACATAACACAATTTATATCATTATATTCTGTATTTTGCATTATAAATTATAATTTTTTATTATTTATAATACTTAACGTGATTTTTCCATTAATCTATATAAAATTAACAAACCTATTACACCTAAACTTGCAAAATATAATTGTGCTAAAGGATCTGTCGGCATTAAAATTTCTTCACTATTCTCAAATGTTTCTCTACACCCCTGTCCAGTTAAAGGATTTTTACGATTTGGAAAAGAACAAGGATCCATATTATTTATATCAACTAACGTAACATAATGTGTTTCTGATGATTGTATATTACTTGAATTTGGATTTAGACTAGTTGGTGAAATAGTTTGCATTGTTATAGGTTGACATGGCGGATTAGAACCAGATAAAAATGCTCTCATTATTGCAAAAGGATTTAATACATTTAAATTACTCATAGCACCTGGAATTAAACCTTTAAATTCAGTAAAATTTACACCTAAACCACTTGAGATAATAGGAATATTTCCCTGAGGTACATTATTAATATAAATATATCTATCTACTTTTTTACATGTAGATATGTCATTTTTATCAGTACAACTATCAATGGCAGCACATTTAGCTCCAGTTTTTAAAAAAAATTTATTTCCTAAAGGTTGTCCTGTAGCAGATGCTTTACTTTTTCCAGTTACTAATACTTGAACATATTGTATTAATCCATCTATATCTTTAGCCATTTGTTGAATTGTTCCTTTATCACTCATACCAATTTCAGATGGTGTTTTTATATTTGAATAATAAGGATAAGTAGGTCCTAATAATCTTTGTTCAACCCCTTTCGCATCTTTTAAAACTTCTTCAAATAAATTTGACATTATACTTACTAATTTATATAGATATATTTTTTTAAAATTAATTACTATTCAGTTATTAAATTATCTGTATTTGTTCCTTCTTCATCTGTCGCACCAGTAATTTCAGGAGCTACTCCCCCAGTCAGTTGATTTGCATATTCTTTTTGAGCTTGGACTAAACCATTTACTTGTTCTTGTAAAATTAAAACATTTCCACTTAAATCTTGAACTAATTTATTCATACCTTGAACTGAATCGATTCTCTCTTTTAAATATGATATATTTCCTGCATTCTGTTGTGCTAAAATAAGGGCATTATTTGGATTATTTATATCATATGGTTTATATTGAGTTTCAAGTCCTTCAACCAGAGGTGTAAAACTATCAGAGCCTTGGAGATTCGCTTCAATTATATTACTTGCTAAAATTATTTGATATAATATTAGAACAATAAAGAATATTATTAATATATTTACCAAAGTTAACATTTATATTATAATATTACTTTTTATTTTCTTCAATAATAATATAAATGTCATCAGCAGTTTATCCATTAGGAATGAATTCAATGCCTGCTTCAGGTTATACTCATCAAAGTACATATTATAATAAACAATATATACCTTGGAAAGGAACTGGTGCTAATAGTTTTCCTGTAGGAACAGCTCCAGGACATATAAGACCTTTAACAAATAAAGATCCTGGTAATGTTTTCCAGACTGGTTTTGGTTTAGCTAGGCCAATAAAACACTATAGAAAAGGTAGAGTTATACCATCACAACCAATTCAAGGTGTTCCTAATTTACATGTTAATAGTCCTTATACTGATATTAATTTAAATGTAAATGAAAATGGACTTATTAATTATAATATGAATAGATTTGTTAAATCTAGTACAGCAATTCCATTAGGTGGATCTAGTAGTAGTTCAGGTTTATTAAATGATATGATTGGAGTACCAGGATCTTACATTGTAAAATTAAATCCACCAAATGAAATAGATGGTGTAACACAAATGATTAACGATTGTAAAACATGTGAAGGTATAGGAATTGTAGCATCTTATAAGCCAAATAGTTTTAATCTTTTAGAAAATCCAGAACCTAATACAACAAATCCAGTATGGTGTTGTAATCAAGAAAAAAATGCAAAACAAAGAGTTATATATGCAAGTACAAATTTAAAAAAAAATTATTACACAACAACAAAACAATATCTTCAAAATAGATGTAAAACTTATGATCAAAAAGCATTTAATTTTTTATCTTATAGAACAAATGGAACGGGTCCATATGATAATAATAATCCATACTACTATTCTGTAGATGGAAATAATGGACCTAAACCTGGAGGACCATTATCATTAGCAAATACCTATTTAGCTAATTGTCAATTAAATGCACAACTATATGAAGGATCTGAATTAGCATTTATTTATCAAATGCTTGGTATCATGGTTAATGAAAATATAATAACTCAATCACAAGTTACAGAATTTAATAAAACAGAAATAAATTCTATTCAGGGGTTTTTTGATTGGATTCAACAACTACCTGAATCTCAAAAAAAATCAGCTTTAGTTGTTTTTGAAGTCTTTATAAATAATCCTTATTGGGGTATGCCTCCTTCTGGTCCAACAAATCCTACTGGTTGTCAGTTAACAGTTTATAAACCAAATAACTATCAATTTGCTAAACAAGGTGCAGTATCAAGTTCAACAAGAAATTTGAAATTGAATGTTGATACCATTTCAACAAATGCAGCTTCAATTAATAATTATAATAATTTAGGACAACAATTAGTTACAGCAAATGAATTATATGCTGGAAATGCAAATAATTATAGTAATCTATTAAAAAATAAAACAACAACTCAATGTAACCCACAATTGCCATTGAATTTTTATCAATCAGGACAATTTCAAAATAAAAAATTCTGTAAATATCAAAAACAATTACCTGAATATCAAAATCCTATTTCACAACCAAGTCCATACAGATATTATCCTGGAACTGTATTTAGAACAAACTATTATTCACAATCACCCAATACATATAATACAACAACGGGAGCCAATGCTTATTAAATAAACTTAAATTGTTTTTTATGAAAATATAATTTATCAAATGGTGTTAAATCTAAATTAATTAAATTAAAAATATCTTGCTTACATTCATTTTTATAAATATACCATAGTTTTGATCCAGTAATATTACGTTTTATAATTTTTTTACACCTTTGGACATTTAAAACGCCGACTTTATTTTAGGCATATATATTATTTAATTATTTATAAAAAAATTGAATAGCTTTTTATAAATAAAATACTTATCATAATACAATATACAGAAATGGAAACTAAATCTGAATTGAATAGTTTAATTGTTGAAGACAGAAATGTGCCTGAAAAACCAAAAAAAATTAAAAAGTCAAAACCTAAAAAAAATATTGATTTTATTATTGAAGAAGATGATAATGTAAATGAATTTAACAATAAATATGTAATTCAAAAAATTGAAGAAAATAAACAAATTAAATTTAAAAAAATTATTGAAGAATTAAAACAAATTTATCCTCTACAAGATGAACTACTTATAGAATTATATAATAAGTCTATATCAATACATCAAAGTAATATACAAGGAAATGGTGATTTTTTAGAAAATGATATTGTCGTTTCAGAATTAACAAAGCATAATATTCCATTTAAACAGCAGGTTACTATTGGCAAAGATGGTATAATTGTTGGATTTAATGAAAAAAAAAGTAAATGTTATCATATTATTGATTTTGTAATTGGAAATAATATTGAAATAGGTAAATCAATAATGGAATATAAAGTTTTAAGTTGTAAGACTACTTGTAGAGAAAGATGGACACAAGATGATTGGTCTTTTACATACATTCCATCAAAATATATTTTACTCACAATATCAAATGATTACCCTTCAAGTGTTAGATTTAGAGAAACTGAACAAAGAAAAATAATTACTTGTTTTCCAAAGTCAAAAGACGATAGAAAGTATAAATTGAGTTTTGAAGACCTGATTAATGAAATAATTTAACTATAATATTTGTTTATATTATTTCCTATAATTTGTGTAAATATTGTTGGAATTGTATTACCTAATTGTTTCCATTGCTCCCTTACATTACCCTTTAATTTAAATGAACTATCAAAACCTTGCAATTTTAAACAATCATTTATAGTTAATCTATATTCATGTCCATCAACGATATAACCATCCCAATTATGTTTATCATCAATTGGTGAATTTTTTCCTCCACAACGAATTGTATATGCTATTTCTTTTTCAAAATTTTTTTCCAAATAAGTAGATAGTGATACTTGTTTTTCATATTCTTTGAAATTTAAAATATCATTTAAATTATTTTTAAATTCTAAATCATTTCTAATGCCAACTATGAATAATCTTTTACGCATTTGAGGTATTCCATAATCACTACATTTTAAAACCTTATGTCCAACAATGTAATTTTCGCTTTCAATTTGAGATTTGATAGTTTGAAATGTATTTCCACTATCATGAGCTAAAAGACCTTGAACATTTTCTAAAACAATTATTTTTGGTTTATGAAATTTAACAAACTTCATAATGTTAAAGAACAATGTTCCTCTTTCATCATCAAATCCTTTATGTTGACCACATTGAGAGAAGGGTTGACATGGAAATCCAGCACATAAAACATCAAATGGTGTAATATCATTTGGTTCAATTTTTGTAATATCTCCTAATGGTTCTTGGTTATAATTTTCTTTATATGTATGTTTTACAACATTATCAATATCACAAGCCATTACGCATTCCCAACCGAATTTATTAAACGAATAATGAAAACTACCAATTCCACAAAATAAATCAACAAATTTTAAAGGTGTTTGATGTGAAGATTTAGAATTTTCCACACATTCATATTTGTTTATAGAAGTTTTTTCATTATGTTCATCTATAATTGTTAATTCAATTGCAGGTTTAATAATATTTGATAGTTTTTCTTCAACCGCCTTATCAACAATTTCTTTGATTTTTAATTCATTTACACAAGGATTTTTCTTATTTAGATGAGTTGTGTAATGTCCCTTTTGTTTAAACTCTTTACCGCACTTTTCACAAGTATATTTGCTCATATTATGTTTATAACATATATTATTATTATTATTTTTCTAAATCAATTTTTAATTTAACTATTTTTAACTAAAATAAGTTAAATATAAAACAACGTGAAATCATCAAACACATAGTTATCAAAGATGTTTTCATCGATTATTTTAAATTGATCTTCTTTATCCATAAATATATTAAATATATATTTAATATATTTAATATATTTATATTATTTCATTTCCATTTATTATTGGTAAAAAAATATTTATTTTTTCATTAAATTTATTACACGGAATTTTGTGTTTTTCACACCAAGAAACAGATTTTTGAATATTATTTTTTTTTACACTTTCAATTTTATCATCCTTATTTTTGTTTTTATAAATTGTAATAATTTGATCTAATGCTTCTAATTGTTGTTGTCCAATTATGATATTTAAATCATCTATTTTATTTTTAAAATAATATGGAATATTAAAATCAAAAATTTCTTTAATATGTTTATCTTGAAGTTTTTTAAGAAAAATAATTAATCTAATATAATTAGATCTTAAATAAGTATTAGTTGAATCATAACATTGAAAATTTTTACATACAATATATCTATCAAATGATGTAATATTATTAGTACTTGGTTTACAGATATAGACTTTATCATATAATGACGATAAAAAATATAAAATATCAACTACAGGTTTATAAAAAATTTCTCCAATTTTAATTATAGAAACTCCATTATTATTTTGATTTTTAAGTATAAAAATAACAATTTGAATCAATGAATAAAAATAATTAGATAAATCAGTTTCGTAAAATATAAAATCAAATTTACATTCTGATAATTCATTATCAATATTAATATTATTAAATAAAATATGGTTATCAGAAAAATCTTCCCTTAATTGTTCAAAACATTCAAGTGAATCAATATTATTCGGTGATATATGTAAAAATATAATTTCTGATGTTTTAAATAAATCAAAAATGTTTAAACTATTTGAAATTTCAAGTAAATCATAAAATAAATTAGTTTGTGGTCTTAATTTACTCACTGAAAATTTAGATCCAGGAACTTTTGAAAATATAAATTCACATGGATTAATAATTTTAATTGCATCATCAAATGTATTATTAGAAATATCAGTATCATTAGAAAACATATCAATAATTTGTTTTTTAATTTGACAATAATAATTTAATAAAGAAGAAGAAACATATGGTTTGGTTATTTCATCAGAATATTGTGGATTAACATTTATAACATTAATATTTTTTGGTAGTATATAATAACTCATTGGTCTTAATTATATATTATAAAATTTATTTAAGCTTGTTACGAAAATTTATAGTTAATTCTCCTCATCGCTACTTTCTATAATTAATAATTTTTTGGGTTTTTTAGTTTCCTTTTCTTTAGCTTTTCCTTTACTTTTCTTTTTTTCTTGTTTTGCAATTTCAACTTCAATAGCTTGAGTAGGTTCATCAACTGCTTCTGTTGCAGGAATAAGCATTATTTTATTTGATAATTTTCTAATTTTAGGTGTAAGTTTTACTTGCTCTTCTTTCGCAATAACAACAGCTTTTTTTGTTTCTTCTTTTTCTCTTTGTATAACAGCTTCTTCATATTCGCCTAATTCAAGTCTTAATTTATCAACATTAACTTCTCTAACTTTTTTGTAAATGAAATATCTATTTAAGAATGAAATTTTCTTTTCAAAAGAACTCATTTTAGGTGCTTCTCCAAACATAGTTTCCTTAAATTTATTTTTTTTAATTTCATCCAACATATTAATAAATAATTCACTAAATAATCCAGAACCTTCAGGTAATCCCATTTCATTAGCTTCATCTCTATTAATAAGTTTAAATCCATAAGCATCCATAACTCTATCGAAATAATCATAATTTACAAGATATTCAGATATATATTGATTAATAGATTCTTGATAAACACTTATTTCATAAGATAGTGAGCTAGAATTATCTTCAAATTTATCAGATGTATATTTTTTAACAACTTCCCAAATTTTTTTACCTTCATCAACAATTTGAATACTATCATTAGTTTTAATTTTTTTAAGTTCATTAAATAATAATTTACCGTCATATGAAGTACCAATAAAGTAGCCATTAAGTTTGGTACATTCAGCAATATTTCTAAGAAAACCAAGTAAAATATCAGGATCTTTAAAGAAGTAATGAATTGCAAATTGACAAGAAGATACATTAAATCCTCCATCTCCTTTTCCATATAATTTAGCAACACCCTTACCAATTTTATCAGCTTCTTTAGGTCCATTACCAAAGACAGCAGCAGTAATTTGTTTTGCTTTATCATTGAGTAAAGCTGATCCATCTCTTATATTATTTGCACTATTACCATTAGCAAATAAAGCATATGGTACATGTTTATTAATTCTTCTAGATTTAAGATATCTAACACATGCACCATCGAGACGATTTTCTAAATTATCTGGAGATAAATCGATACCGAATACAAATGATAATTTAGCTGCGATCCATTTAGGAAGGTCGCCTGCTTTACCACAAGCAAAGTCTATTAATGTATCGCCTTGTTTTGATGCTTCACTAATAAGTAATTTTTTTACATATAAATTGTGGAAATTTTTTAATGCCTCAGTTTTCATTTTACCTGCTGGTGTATTATAATAAATATCTTCACTTACAGTTACCTCTGGTATTCCATCACCAGTCATAAGCATATCTTCTGTAATTCTTCCACTAGGATGAATTGATTTCCAGTTTTCATTACATACTTTATAAGAATTTCCATATTCTCTATCACCTCTTAATAACTTAGTTGTTTTATCATATCTTACACGTAATGGTTCCCACCTCCAACCTTCTTCAGCATCTAAATTATATGAAAACTCTACAATTGTATTATCTCCAAAAACTTCACCCTCTTTTGTAAACATTTGTCTAGCTCCAGAATCATCTAATTTTAACATAATATTACAAATACCTGCATTTGGATTATATGGTTCTGTTGGATAAAATCTCTTTGGAACATAATCATTCATTTTTCCTGTTTGTTCTTCAAAACGTGGTTTATATTCAGGAAGATTATCATCTATTATATCTTGACATGGATTAATAAATCCATCATTTTTTTCACTAAATCCACATCTTAATTCAATAACTTTATAATCACTATATTGAACAAAATTTGATGCAGATATTCCGTCTTCATATAAAGATTTAATTACATCTTCGCCTGTTAGAGATTTTAATGTAGTAACTAAGAAATCAATTGTATTATATTGTGGAGGTTTCCATTTAAAAGAATATTCCCATGTGATCTTTGTTTTTGGTCCAGATTTTCCAATGGTATTAGAACCAACACCATAAAACATATGTGTAAATATTAATCCATCTGTTTCATATTCAAATAAACCTTCTTTTTCTCTTTGTAAAATTGCTTTACATCCATTAAATATAGTTTCTTTTGATGACATTGGATAAAATTTTTTCATTTCAAATCTAATTGGTGTACTAGTATCAATATTTTGTGAATATGCTCTCATTAACTCTTTTAATGTTTTAGGAGCAACTGTCGTTGATGTAGTGTCACTTAAAATTGATATTGGTTTCACCATAGTTTTAAGTTTATTTAATAAATAAAACCTTGATTTATACACATCTTCTTCTTCTTGTCTAAGCATAAATGTATAATTTCTAATATCTTTATTTCTATGAAAATAAATATCAAATGCGGCATATAAATTTATAAATCTACCTTTCTTATCATGTGCAATTAATTCACCGTCAAATAATGTATTAAAACATTCTTCACTAATAGTTTTTGCACCAGTAAACTTAACATCCATATTTGTGCTAATTAAATAAATCTTACCAACATTTGAAATATACATTAAATGTCTTTCACCATCAGCTTTATCAGTAACAACAAAATCTTTTCTAATATTTGGAATTACAGAATTTTCATCTAATGGAGCTATATTTGTAAGTTGTAATGTTATTGAATTTGGACCAATAAAATTTTTACTTGTTACTCTTACAGATGGTTCGTATTCGTCTTTCCAAACCATCTTCATATAATTACGTAAAACTTCCTCTTGTTCTGGATATGATATCGGATATAATGTTCCTTGAAGTCCAGATAATATATATTTTATTACTTTTCTTAATGAAATTAACAGTAAATCTGGTGTAGCAAATTTTGTTCCTGGACCAATTAATTTATTATTAATTTCTATCTCAATTTCATAAGTTTCTTGATTATTGAAAACATTAGATTCTTCAACTGTATATACAGGAATTATATATGAACGACCAAATTTATCTTTTCCTCTATTACCAGATTTAACTATACTTAAGTCAATATTAACAGGAAATGAATCATGATGGAACGTAACACGATTTAAATATCTGAACTCTTTTTTAGATTTTCTCCAATTTTCAATAATATAATTTTCCATACCTTTACTAGCTGTTTCTTCAGTTTGTAATGAAACCCTAAAATTAAAATCATCCATATCAACTGGACGTAGAATCTTTTTGTCTTGTGTAATAAATGGTCTCTTATGTGAGAATATAAGATTTGAACCACCAGATCTTTTATAAACTTCTTTTATATCATTTGTCTTACAATAAGTTTCAACTCCGATTATACTATCAATTTCTGTTCTTATATCTGACATTTTTACCTTACCTGTTACACTATCTAAAAACTCACATCTAACACGAAGTGATGGAATACCTAATGGGTTATTTGTAACAAACCCAAACGATTTTAATAATTTAACTACATTATCATAATCATTTTTTGTTAAAGGTCTTATCTGTTTTGTTCCAAATCTAACTTCTAATTCATTAAATTTTTTTATACCTTTTTTATACTCATCCCGAAACAGATTTAAACTATAAAATGTGTTTACCAAATTATTAAAAGCTTCTGGCGAAGTAATTTTTTTAGGTTGTTCTTCTACAGCTTCCTCAATTATTTCTTCAACAAATAATTCTTGTGGTATTTCTGTAGATTTTAAACCAGAGCCTAATTCTACACCAACCACTTCACACTTTATACCACAAGATTTTGTTTTAATAATTCTATAAGATAAACTGTTTAGACCATTATTTTTCCATGTTGCTTCATGTTCAGCAAGAGCTTCTTTTTTCTCCATAAATTTTAATTCATTTTCTCTTAAATAATCTAATTTTTCTTCAAGCGATAAATTTTCTAAATCTTTTATTGATCCTTCATGTACTTTTTTTACGTTAAAGAACTTTTTTGTTCGTTTATATAACTCATCATCTTCACCACCCCAACCCCAAAAGTTATTTGGATATCCATTTATTTTATTAAACATATCTTTATTAAATGCAACAATACCTCCAAAATAACTTGGATTTTTATTATAACGATCCCAAGCCGCGGCTATATGGACTGGTTCATCAATTGGAATATTTGTATAATATTTTTTCAATTCAGATGATGGTAAAAGATCAACGTCATGAAATATAAAATTATTATAGCCCTCCTTATTAGCTATCTCAAACCCAATATTCAATAGTTGTCCACGATTAAATTTATTACCATCTTCAGTTTGTTCAATTACAAATATTTTATAACTTTCTCCATCTAAAAATGTTCTCATATAATCAGTTAATATTTCAAGTTGTTTTGTTCTTTGTTTACTTTGTTCAGAATCGCGAAATGGAATAATAATAGCAATTTTTGTTTCTTTTTTTTTAGATATTTCTGATTCATCTGATGGATATTGTTCTTGATCAAAAACATTTGATGTTCCTGTGTTTTTAATTTGATTCAAAATCATTTTATATGAATGAAATTGTTGCTCAATTCCATGATCATTTATTCTTTTAAAATGATATTTTGCCATACGTTTCTTTACATCCATAACTTCGACTGAACATAAAAATTCTATTATTTCATTTGTTCTTTTTTGACCCAATAACTTTATCTCACCTTTATATTTTTCTCTAATTTCTTTTTCACAATTAAAATCATGATCTGGTGAATGAGGACTAGGAATTTTTTTAGGTGGAGATAAATCTATTGGATTGGAATTAGGAGAGTTTTTATTTGATGATTCTCCTTCTAAATTAGAAACTTTTGGTTTTTCAATAGAACTCATTGTTATATATATAATTAGACATATTTTTAAATTAAAGTTCAATTTTTTTAATAATTCAAAAATACTGTATAATTAATTCATACAATTCATTTTTTGTTTTATTTTTATTAGTCTCTTTATTAATAGAGTCAATTTCTAATTTATTTGCAATTTCAATTAAATCATTAACTTTGTATGATGATAAACCCTTAATTGGTTTATCTGGGTAATCAATTTTATATAATTTATTCCTAATTTCTTCAAGTATTTTTTCATCTGCAACTTCAAAACCATATTTTTTATTATATTTTGATTGTACCTCAATTTCTCTTATAATATAAATAGGCTTATCATCATTCATTAATAATTCAAAATATGTCCTTTTTTTAATAAATATTATATTAATTTTATCAATTGCACAAAGTGCTAAAATAGTTTTAATATTAATGTTATTATCATTTGCTAAATTGCTTTCAATATTAGAAATTGTATCAAATTTATATGTTTTAATTACTTGTTTATTCTCTCGAATTTTAGATACATATTCAATTTTAAATTGTTTTGCAACTAGACAATTTTTAATATTTAACATTTCATAATTTACATCTCCATTTAAAATAATATAATAACACCAAAATAAAGTGTCATTTTCTTTTGGTATAAATATTGAAGGTTTAATTATATTCTTTAGGTTAATAACATTATTATTATTATTATTATTATTATTATTATTATTATTATTATTATTATTATTATTATTATTATTATTATTATTATTATTATTATTATTATTATTATTATTATTAATATTTTCATTTTCATTTTTTTTATTTGATGTATTACTTAATTTATATTTTAAATATGTTAACATATTTATGTCATTTAAAATATAAGAATTATAATCATTAGGCAATTCCATTCTTGGTGTTATATTAATTTTTAAAGGTATCTTTAATATCTTTTGAAAAATATGTATTTCTATAATCTTCTTTTTGTTGTTCGACTAAATTAAGTGTAGATTCTTGTGTATTAACATATTTGACAAAATTAGATAATTCATCAAGAATTTCTTTTTTTACTTCAGAAAGATTAATATGTATTCCATATTTATTTTCATTTAACATAACATCTTTATATTTAGACAAAATTCGTAAAATAGCAACTTGATTAAATTTATTCATATTTTCAATAGATTCTCTCAAATAATTTAATTCACTAACAGAATAATTATTTATCTCGTTTGTGGATACAATAGCTTCCATTATATGATATTTATAATATTGTTTTTATATCAATATAAAAATAATATTATACAAACCATATGTCAAATCATTATTTTAAAATAATATATCATTTTTGGATTTTAAATGAAATAGTTTTTATTTTATATGTATAGTAACAAAAAATCTAAAGAATTAAAAAATATTATTCACAAAATGAATGACGTATTTATATACGTAATAATGACGTATCATATTTCTGTATTCAACTATCATTATTATCCGAAAATAATTCATCAAATAAGCCAATAAAAAATGGTTTTAGAAATTTTTTACATGCTTTTGATTATTATAATAAATTAAATAATAGTTCAAAAATAAAAATTAAGGGAAAATAGCATTTTTATATTATTTATGTGACATATTTGGTTATATATGAGTGTATTATTAAAGAAATGATAATAACAGAATTAAGATTAATCCTCAATAACTAAACGTGGTTTAGCTGATTGTTTTGGTTTAGGAATATATTCTTTTTCTTTAATTAATTCTCCAATAATGGATACAAATTTATCATTAAGTTCGAATCTTTGTCCGATAACTCTTACATTTATAATATCACCGACTTGTATTTCATTAAATTGTTGTGAATTAAAATGATGATCTTTTGCAACAAATACAACAAATGGAGATGGAACTTCATTTGCACTTTCTGCACGAACACCTGCTTTTACAACATTTTTTACAGCACATGTAATTACCATACCTTCAACAGGAAAACATACATCACATTCAAAAACAACTTCAAAAATAATATTATTTCCACGCTCAATAATACCACTTGAATAACGAATTATTTTTGATGATTTAGGTTTAATGTAACCTTCAACGACACATTTTCCTTCAAAATTATTTTGGATATATTCTTCAATTACTTGATCCAAATTTTTACCTATATAAGTAATGGGTAAAACAATTTTTCTAGTTAAAAGACTCCTTGAATATGTAGTTTGATATTTATTATCACGGCGCTTTTTAAATTGTGTAGTTTTAGAAACAGGTTCCATTATATTGTATATACATATAATCTTTTAATTATATTTATTTCAATTTTATTTAAATATAATTTATTAAAATCAAACGTGGATTATTTAAACAAAAATAGTATAAAGTTTATGATAAATAGCCATTTCAGGAGAAAAAAACCATTTTTTACCATTCTTCATGTCTTCATTAAAAAATCGAAGAATAAATTCCTCTAGAACACATAACTCAACATTTCCCATTGCTTCTTGTAATACATTTCCATCAGCATCCTTAACTGCTTTAGTGCTTTCTATTGTATATTTATTTTCACCAACTATTTCATTTAATTTTGTTAAGTTTTTATTTTTTGTTGCTTGATCACATCTTGCGCCAGTATCACGTTTAGATGTCATATTTTTAGTTTTAAACGCTAAATCTTTATTTCCTTTTTCATATCCAATAAATCCGACAATTGTATTGTAATCAATTTCATTAAATGACAAAAAATTTTTTGTCTCTTGTGATGCTGCTATTTCACGTTGATCTTCAGGTTTGGCTTCAACCCATTTATTTTTATTGTCTAATATCATAATGATTCTTTTATTTAATTTATATGTTATAAATGCTGTAATCTTTTTTGTTGTTATTGAATTATTTTGAAAATAATTTTTAACATATCTGTCAATTGAATCTTGTTTAATACTTTTAAGTGAATAGATATAATTCATTAAATTTATTTTATCTTCAAATAATAATAATTCTATCAAATGTGCAACTAAAAATTGCAGTAAATATTTTTTTGATTCTGGATAATCTTTTGACATTTTTTTCATTACAATACCACAATGTTTGTACCAATTATCATCTCCTCTTGGAACCTTATTTTGTTTTAAAAATTCAATACTTAAATTATAATCTTTTGTCATTTCATCTATAATACGTTTACCATCAGTAAATTCTTCTACGTCATCAACAATTATTTTATTAAGATTTCTTTTATCAATAACAGGTTTAACAATATTTTGTTTTAATTCAAAATTAATCATATCATGTTTAAAATCCAAAGGAACTGATCTATCATAAATAGAAATATTTCTATCTTTAAGTTCAACTGGTTGAAATAAATAATATTCTCCAATATTTATTAATCTACCATTTCTACCATATTTATCAACAATAAATTCGTTTTCATCTTCAATTAACTGTGTTAATGCTGAAAATATTTGTACATATGGGTATTCTTTTGGTGTACGTATTGATCTTAAAAGTTTATCTTTATTATAAAAAAATGCTTCTTTAAATAGCATTCTAATTCTTTGTAAAATTTTTTCAGAGTTCATGACAATAAAATTTTCATCATATGTATCTTCATTTAATTTAGATTCATCTATTGTTGCATCTGGTCTACAATCATAATTACATGTAGCCATGTAATCACATGATGGAGAAAAAGGAGCATCTCCAATTTTAAAATCGTTTAATACTTCACCAGTAGATAATTCTTGAGTAATTGGTTCTTTTAAACTTGCTGACATTATTTCTTGTGTAAAATTTGTTTGATCATGATTAATAATGCAGTCTATAGATGTTTCTTTTAATATTCTTGTTACTTTACCAATTTGGATAGCTTTATATTCTGCAACTCTATATACATATAGATCTGCGGCTTCTTCAATATTTTTGTCAAGAATTGTCCCATACATATATATTTCAACATTACGTTTTTCAAATGGTAAGTCTTTATGAGAAAAATTACGTACCGCACGACCAATAATTTGTTCAATACGATTCATATTATACCAAGGATCTAGTATATGAACTTGTCTAATAAATTTAAAATCAATACCTTCTGAACCAGCCTTTGAAATTAAAACTACTTTTACTTTATTACCTTCTTTATTATCATCACTTGTTAATCCTTTAACTTCATAGTCATTATTCGGTGATAATCTAGGATCTCCTGTAATCATAGAATAACGAGCTGGTTTAAAATCTTTTTTGTCCATAGGAGGTTTCATAGTTCTTACATCTACAACTTCTGTAGGTCTATTTTTAAACAAAGGTTTTATACCTGTTTGACCAAAACGAGTAAATCCCATTTCTTCAAGGGCAAGAGCTACAGGAATTAATCCACTATCAATATATTGAGAATATATTAGTATTATACCATCTGATACAAAATTTGTTTCTGGATTAAATATTTTATCTAGAATAGATTTTATTTTTGCACTATAATTCCCAATTTTTTCTTGAGAAAATATGTTACCGTAATTTTTAATAGTTGAAGTTTTATATTCAAAATCACCTTTAATAGGTGGGGATTTACTGTCTAAAAAATTCATCATTCTCTCTAATCCAATCTTTCCAGTTAATTGGTGAGGATCGATATAAAAATCTCTATCACTTTGAGACGACGATGAAGTTGTTTTTCCACCACGAGAAGTTCCTTGTCCTTGATTACTACGTTCAATAATTTCTATATTATCTTCATCATCCGATTCATATGATGATAATGAAGACTCACTAGATCTATTTTCACTTTTATTTGATTCTTCAGATTCCATTTCAGGAAATTCAACAATTAAGGGACTTTTTTTAGATGATTTAATGCTATTGCTATTGTTTTTTTTTAACTTGAAACTCTCATTACCAGATGTAGGTATCTGTGTTAGTCCAAAAATAGGTTGTTTTTTTTCTTTAACTTCTGAAGATAAACTATCTTCAATAATTAGTGATTTTTTTTTTGGCTTCATAATAAATTCTTCACTAGAACTTTTTGATTTAAATTTTTCTGGATTAATCTCTTCTTCTTCAACAAATTCTTCCATATCTTCGGGTTCAAAAATTTCTTCTTCATCTTCGCCAGCACTTTTTCTCTCTGTAGAACTACTTTCAACAATAATTAGCGGTTTGGTTTTTTTACTAATTGGTTCAATTGGTTCTTCAATTTCAATATCTTCTTTAGATACAATTTCATCAAAACTTGGAGAGAAACTTTCAGATAGATTTCCTACTGGAATTTGTTCAAGTAAATCTTTTAATCCAGGAACAGGATATGAAATAATTAATGATTCTAATGGTGTTTGTAATAACGTATATCCAAAAGACTCCATATTTTCAAAACTAGGCATCTCTCTTACAACTCCTCGTTTAGTTGTAATAGTAAATTTTTTATTTCTAAGATTGTAAATAATATATTTATAACAGCAATATTGACATTTACCACAATTACTACATCCACCAATTTTTGTTAGATATAAACTTAAAATTCGTTTTTTATCTTCATGTTTGATTTTCATAAGATTCATTTGATAGGATGGATATTTTATTGCTGGAAAAGTATCATTAGGAGCAAATTGATTAGGATAAATTCTATAAGGAAAAGTATATGGATTTTCACCACGTACAAAAGAAATATAACCAGTTGATTTTCTTATTAATATTTCTTCGCCATTTTTCTTAAAATTTCCATTTTTATCAAATATATCTTTAACTTCAATTCTACCTCTTCTATCATTTGTATTCATAAGATTTAATAACCAAACGATTTCTTTATAATTATTATACATAGGAGTAGCAGAGAGAAGAAGAAATCTCATGTTTTGAGCAGCTTTAACTAAGAATTCTAAATTAATAGCTACTTTTTTGTTTTCATTATCATCTGTCTTACGTATATTATGAACTTCATCAATAACAATTAATCTATTGTCAAATTCATTTCGAAGACGGCGCATAACTCTACTATTTAATTCAATTTTAACATCTTTAAGCATTTCAATTCTTGTTTTCTCTCTTTTATCTCCAGGTTTTTTTAATTGTCTTTTTTCTTTTTGTTTTTTAACTTCTTCTTCATAATTCATAGTTTTAATAATATAATTTGCAAATTGGACATAACCCAAAAATATGTAATAAGTATTTATTAAATTTTTAATTTGACTAATAACCTTATCTTTAGGCATAGGCATATTCATAGGATTAATTTCTTTCAAAAGTTTATTACCAATACAACCTCTCATGCTCCATACTCCATTTACTTGTTTAAGTTTTCTCTCATCAAATAATTGAAGTTTAAAATTATCCTGAACATTTTCTGAAGCAACAATAATAATTCTTTTAGTTATACCCATTTGTTTCATATAATCCCTCATTTCTTCGGTTACACCAATTGCGCTACATGTTTTTCCTGAACCTAAGCCATGATATAATAATAAACTGCTATATGGTGTTTGAAATGACATAAAATTTTTAACAAATGCTTGATGAGGCTGAAGTTCAAAATCAGCCTTAGCTAGAATATCAGCTTGTTTTTTGATATCTTCATAAATTGTACCATCATATTTCGTATCATTAAATTCTTTTTTAGATGCGATTTTTATATTAAATTTTTTGTCATTCAAGTTAGGATATAGATATAGATCTTTTTCTTCATTTTGTGATAGATAATCGCTCTCAATTAGTTCTTTTTTAAGTAAAAACTTATTACATTCAGATATAAAAAAATTATCATCATTGCAATTTAATTTTCTAAATTCTGTTTCAAGATTTTGTTTACCTAACGATAAACTAGTAGAATCTGATTTTGAAGAAATAGATACTGAAGATGATGGAACTGGTGAAGATGATGGAACTGGTGAAGATGATGGAACTTGTGAAGATGATGGAACTTGTGAAGATGATGAAACTTGTGATGACGACGATGATTTTGCAGATTTTTTGGATGTAGATGATTCAGATTTACTACTTAATGGTAATGGGGTATTTGTGTAAACTTCAATATTTTCAGCTGATTTATCAGGTTCGGATAGTTCACTAGAAATACTAGATTCCTCATCAGGAGATTCTGCAATTATTAATTTCTTTTTTTGATTATCTGTCATAATATTATATATTATGAATATAATCTATATTCTTGTAATACTTTATTAATATTTATAATTAATTCCTTTTTTTCTAAATTATATGGTCTTATAGATTCTAAACATTTATTGATAGTTTTCCATTCCAATTTGCTTACCTCTGTTACTTGAAAATTATTCAAATAATCACTTCTTCTAGAATAATCTCCAATATTATCCATAAATGCTAAAAAATATTTATGTTTATATGATCTATGATTTGAACCGACAAAAATTTCTTCAAATGGCAATACATTTTCTATAATTGTAATTTGAGTTTTTTTAATACCAGTCTCTTCTTCAAATTCTCTTAAAGCACAATCTAAATCTTTTTCTTTTTGATTTCGTCTTCCTTTTGGAAATTCCCATTCAGTTTCTTTCCATGTTGTATTACTCATTTCAACAATATCTTTTAAAGTTAACAATTTATCAGATATTATAATACCTTCTTTTAAACTATCAAATTTTTTTTTAGAAGATATTTCTTCATTTTTATATTGGTTATTGATATTATTAACTTGTCCCCACATTTCAGTCCATAATTTTTCAAATGGTAAAGTTAAAATTCTTTTTTTTTCATCCAATGACATTTCATTAATAATTGTTAATAATTGGGTTAAATTAGATGGTGAATATTTTCCTCTAATAAAATCTATATAGCCAAAACTATCCTTTCTTCTAATCATTAAAAATTGTAAACCTTCAAAACTATCTCTAAATACTATAATTCCATAACTTGTGATAGGTAATTTACATTGATGAAACATATGACCTTGTTTACCACAATTATTACAAATATTATTACAAATATTATTAATTTTGTTCATAATTTATTTATAAAATAATAAATTAGATTTAAATTATATTTTAAATATATATAAATGCCAGGTTCACATTTATTTAATTTAGGTTTATATCAAAAAAATTTTCTTTCAACATCACATGTTACAGGTTCAGCTATAAATATAGGTTGTACTCGTGGAAGAGGATCAACAACTCGTATGTATAATTATTGTACAAAATGTTCACCAAATCCATCATTGTGTATAAATCAATTTATTACAACTAATTCCTATTTATATAATTATTAAATCATGTTAAAAGTTAAATTATTAATATTTTTTTAATAGAAAATATAAATGTCATCAACTATTTATCTTGATCCTAAAATTTGGGGACCACATTATTGGTTTTTTTTACATACTGTAGCAATGACATATCCGCATCATCCAAATGCAGTTACAAAAAAAAAATATTACGAATTTATTCAGAATTTACCACTCTTTATTCCTGTAGATGAAATTTCAAAAGAATTTGAGAAATTAATAGATATTTATCCTATAACACCTTATTTAGATAATAGAGATTCATTTGTACGATGGAGTCATTTTATTCATAATAAAATTAATCAAAAATTAGAAAAACCTCAAATATCATTAAATGATTTTTTTATTCAATATTATAATGAATATAAATCACAAAATGAAAAATTAGCAGAGTTTTATAAACTTAAAGGTAAATTAATTTATGGGGGTATTTTAGTAGTAGTTTTAGGTTCAATTTATTATTTATACGATAAATAATATAATATAATTATATAATGGTAAAAACAAGAAAAAATTTTAAAAATGTAGGCGGTAAAGTAATTGCATCTGGTGGTTATGGATGTGTTTTTAATCCAGCATTAAAATGTCAGGATGCGTCAAAGAGAGATACAAAAAATATATCAAAATTAATGACAAATAAACATGCAACCCAAGAATATGAAGAAATTAATAAAATAAAAGAAAAATTAGATACAATACCAAATTATAAAGATTATTATTTAGTTTATGACGCAACAATTTGCCGTCCATCAAAATTAACTGTTGCTGATTTAAAAGAATTTAATGAAAAATGTACAGCATTACCCAAAGATGATATAAATAAGACAAATATAAACTCAAAATTAGACGAATTAATGTCTTTAAATATTCCAAATGGTGGGTTACCAGTAGATGATTATATTTATGCTGAAGGTTCATTTCAAAAAATATATAATGTTCATATTCAATTAGTAAAACTTTTAAAAAATGGTATAATTCCCATGAATAATAAACACATATATCATAATGATATTAAAGATTCAAATGTATTAATTGATGATTCTAATTCAGATATGAAAGCTAGATTAATTGATTGGGGGTTAACTGTTGAATATGAAGCTAATAAGACGAAAGAATTCCCAAAAAATTGGAGAAATAGACCATTACAATTTAATGTTCCTTTCTCAGTTGTAATTTTTACAGATTCTTTTTATATGAAATACACAAAATATTTAAAAGATGGTGGTGAAGTAAATGAAACAGGATTAAAACCATTTGTTGTTGATTATTTAAGTTCTTGGATGAGGGAAAGAGGCGCAGGACATTATAAATTTATAAATGAAATAATGTTTATGTTATACAGTTCAATGTTTACAAGTATTTCAGAAAAAAGTAGACCTGCTGTAGTTGAAACAGAAATAACTATGCCTATTATAACTAGTTATATTGTAGATGTTTTAGTTCATTATACAAAATTTAAAGCAGATGGCTCATTAAATTTGAGAGAATATTTAAATGATGTATTCATTAAAATTGTAGATATATGGGGGTTTATTAATGTATATTATCCATTGTTAGAGTCCTTGTCAAATAATTATTTTTCATTAAAACAAGCAGAGTTAAAAGTATTCAAGCAATTAGAATATATATACAATATGTATTTATATAATCCAAGACACGAACCTATAAATATGAGTGATCTATTAAATGATTTAAAGGAACTTGGTAATCGAATTCATATGGTTGCTTATGGTAAGAAAAAAACTAGTTCTATAGAGCCTTTAGCAAGTGGTATAAGAAAAGGAAAAACGAAAAGAAGAATTTCAAAATCGCCAATATTTAAGAGGAAAAATATTAATAGAAGATTTAAAAATCCATTTTTCTTATCGTTAAAATAAAAATCTATACTATTTGTATAAATGAAGGATTTTAGTAAGCTTTGTACTCCAGCAAAAATATACTTCGCTATTGCAGTTATTGCATCTATTTTTGCTTTAATTAGTGGTGGTTCACTTATGATAGTATTATGGAAATTGGTATTTGCATTTATATGGACATTTGTTTTAGGATGGTTGTGTGAAAAAGGATTTACAAGTATATCATGGTTTTTAGTTCTTTTACCTTATATCATTATTGCTTTAGCAATGTTTGGTATTTATCATGTTACACATGAACAAAGACAACTAATGAGAAGTTTACAATTACAAGGTGCTTATGGACAAGAGGCAATGAGTGATATGAAAAAAAAGCAATAAACATCATAAAATTATATTATTTTATTATAAATTAATAATATAATATGAGACTAGAAATATTTATATTAGGATTAACAGCTTTTTTTGTATATAATACTTATTCAGATGGTAAATATACAAAAATGCTTATGTCTTTTAAAAAATATTATAAAATGATTTTTTATGCAATTTTAGGTATTGGAATTTATTATATTTTAAAAAGAAATCCAACAAAAGGTAAAGATATGTTATTATATGCAAATAATTATATAAAATATTTACCAATAGATAGAAATTCTATGGATATGTTAAGTCCCATAATTGATTTTACTGGGACACCTGATTCAAGTTTTATGGAGTCATTTAATGGAATTGCACCACAAACATCTGGTTTTTGTTCTGAACAAAAAATATTAACATCTGGAAGAGGTGGAACAAAACGTTCAGTTTCAGAAACAAAAAAGAAATACGTAGCTGCAAGTCAAGAATGGAAATGTGGTCATTGTCATAATCAATTAGACCACACATTTGAAATTGATCATAAAGTGCGTTTAGAATATGGTGGTGGAAATGATGTTCAAAATTTAATTGCTTTATGTCGCAATTGTCATGGTAAAAAAACAGCCAGTGAAAATATGTAATTAAATAACTTAAAGTTATCTAATCATAAATTATTATAATGTTAAAAGTTATTTTACCACCATGGGTAGTATTAGGTTTTTATAGAGGCGTGAAATTTCATGATTATGAATATAAACAAAAATATATTCGTTATGAAAAATATAAAGATGCAGAATCGGTTGTAAAAGTATTTTATTATATATTTCTCACCTAAAATTACTCATATATATTATATAATATAATATATTATATATCTAAATAAAGAAATAATATTTATAAATTGTTTATACATAATCGGCATTTGAAATGTTAAATGGTGTAATATAAAAAATTGAAATAATTTAATGTAATAAAATAAATATCAAATAAGTATTACATTAAATCGACTTCTAAAATGAATATTTTATTAATTCTTCTTGGTTGCAATATTTCTTATTTGCTAAGTAATAGGATTGATACAGCAATTAATTTTGTTGGAAAATTAAATGAAACAAATATAGATTGGTTTTTAAGTGGTGGAATTAAAAATCCAAGTGAAGATACAATAACAGAGGCAGAAAAAATGGCAAAAGAAATTTCAAAATATGAGAAAATTCATACACATGAATCAAGATGTAATAAATGGAATTATGTTTATGATACAGTAGCAACAAATACAGCAGAAAATTTTATAATGGCAAAAAATTTTATAAGAGAAAAATCTTATGATGAAATATATATAATAACATCAGAATTTCATTATGAGAGAGCAAATAAAATAGCAGAAAAAATTTTACATATAGAACCAAAATGGATCTTAGGTAATGCAAAATTAGATGATTCGGTTTATTGGGAAAGTATACATATTAGAAATATTGATAATGATGTTAATAAAGCATTAAATAAATTTGCTATTTAAAGAGCTTTAAGTAGTTTTGATATATAATATAGGCTTATATTTTTAAAACCAAATATTATTCTATTATAATATAATATGAATACTACAACCACAAATATAAATAAAGAAAATTTACTTCCAAAAATAGAAACTCCAAAAATTTTTTACATTTTGAGTTTTTTTATTGTTGTTATGGCGATTATAGTTTTCCTATTAATATTTAATGTTAATTTATCTATATCTACTACAATACCAAAATCTCAACAAGAAATTATTGCTAATACATTTATTGTATTATTTATCTGTTTATTAATTATTGGTACATGTGTTTTATTTTTACCAAGCATGAAAGAATTTAAGGATTTATTTTTACAAATTGGAAATGTAACTTATGTAATTCTTTATACTATTTTTGCTATTTTATTTTACACTTTAATATCAAAGGATATATTAAATACTTATTCGTATATTATTAATCCAGCTATTTTGGGTTTAGGAGCTCTCTCTTTTTATAAAGCATCTTCTGAAAATTTTATTGAAAAGTTTAATATTAATTATGAAAGAATTAAAATGTTAATTTTATTATTTTGTTTAATAACATTTATTATTACTTTTTATAATATTAATCCTGGAGGAGCTGCTGAAAAATACTTTGGTTATTCTTTATTACTTACAATTATAATTTCGGTTTTTGCATTTTTATATATAATTATTCTTTTAACATTACCAGATAAAGAAGGCAATACCAAACCTAATTTACTTACAAATTTTTCAACATTTGGAAAATATGGGACTTTATTGTTTTTATTATTTTTAATTGCAGTTACTATATCTATATCACTTAATAAAGATAGTTTGTTTGAAAATTTAAAAAAATATAAGTCTAATCCTAATGCAGGAGTAATTATGATAATTACATTACTAATTTGTATTCTTTCAACAATATTATTAGGTGCAAACTTATTTGGCGGAACAACTAATATTAGTAATGCTTCTAATAGAATGGATACTTTTAAGAAAAGCTTATTGCTATTATTTGGTGTTATAATTTCTGGATTATTAATATTTTGGATTGCATATAATATACAAAATTTATCTGGACAATCTAGTATTGTTAGTTTAGTATTAAATTTATTACTAGTTGCGGTTATACTTGGATTAATTTATAAAACATTTTTTGTTAAATTACCAGTTGGTAATACTAAGAAAAATGCTTTTTTTAATTTAATAATTAACACTTTGTTTTATATTCCCTGTATAGTTAGTGGAGGATTTGACTGGATCGGTAAAATCACTACAGGTGAATATAATTCTACAGAAATAGGATCATTTATTATGTTAATAGTTTCAATATGTTTAGTTGTTGCTTATTTTAAATTACCTTTACTTTTTAATTTAGTTAGCAGTCAAGGTGGAAACCAATTAGTAAATAAACCTGTATATACAGATACTCAATATAATTTAGGAAATTATCAAGAATTAAATGGTAGTGATATATTTGATTACCAATATGGAATATCTTGTTGGGTATTTATTGATGCTGCTCCTCCAAATACTAATAGTAATTATAATAAATTTACTTCATTATTAAATTTTGGTAATAAACCAAATATTTTATATAATGCGAGTAAAAATACATTAATGATTACCATGCAACAGAAAAACCTTAAAGATATAACAAAAAATAAATTAATCGACTTTGATAGTGAAGGTAATAGAATTATTTATATTAATAAAAATTTTCTTTTGCAAAAATGGAATAATATTATAATTAATTATAATGGAGGAACGTTAGATATATTCTTAAATGGTGAATTAGTGAAATCATCTATTGAAGTAGTACCTTATTATACATTTGATAATTTAACTATTGGAGAGAAAGATGGAATAAAAGGAGGTATTTGCAATGTAGTTTACTTTAGAAATGCGTTAACAGCTCAAAATATTTATTATTTATACAACACCGTAAAAAATAAAACTCCTCCTGTTTTAAATGACTCTAATGAGACTATATTAGCAAAAAATATTAATCAAACTATTACTTCAACAACCTAAGTTGTAAATAAAAATAAATGAATATTAGGAAATAGTTAATTAAAAATTTATATATATAATTTAAAAATAATTTACATAAATTAACTAGAAAATTTCTAAATCTATATTATACAATGAGTGCTTTAAGTATTGTAATTACAATAGTCATTATAGTATTTGTCTTAATGTTATTAAGATATATTTTTACTGACCCATATACATTACAAAATATTCAAGATGGTAAAACAAGTTCAACAATTAGTGCGTCATCTTTAGCAACAAATGGAACAGATGTACCATCTAGTAACTTTGCTTATTCAGTTTGGTTTTATGTAAATGACTGGAATTATCGTTATGGTGAACCAAAAGTTATTTTTGGTAGAATGGGCGCAAAATCTGGTACAAATTCTGGTTCTATTGTTGGTATTAGTGGTTTAGATCCATGTCCAGCTGTTGTTTTAGGACCTGTTGCTAATAATCTTTCTGTTTCACTTGGTTGTTATCCTGGAATAGACCAAAAACCCACGTCGTCAAAAGGTAAAACAGTTATTCATACATGCAATATTTCAAATGTTCCTATTCAAAAATGGGTTAATTTAGTTGTTAGTGTTTATGGTAGAACTATGGATCTTTATATTGATGGTAAATTAGTAAGAACATGTTTGTTACCTGGTATAGCATCAATTAATAATAATTCTGATATTTATGTAACACCTTCTGGAGGTTTTGATGGTTGGACATCTAAGCTCCAATATTATCCTGGTTCATTAAATCCTCAAGAAGTATGGAACATTTATACTAGAGGATATTCCAATTGGTCTAGTATGTTTAATAGTTATCAAGTTGAAGTTTCTTTAGTTCAAAATGGAACTACACAAAGCAGTATTACTATTTAAACTTTCGTGAATTAACTAGATTTACATCTTTTATATATAAATGATTCTTGGTTAAATAAATTTATAAAGTTGATTTATTTAATACTTTATAAATTTTCTTATTTATTTAATATATATAATGAGTGATAATGGAGTATTTAATACATTTTCTACAAATAAGGGAACTTTTGGAACCAGAGAATTTTTAGAATCAAATAGTTTAGTAGCTAAATTTGCCTTTTTAATATTAGTTATTTTTGCATTTGTAATTTTATTAAGAATTGGAATTAATATTTTATCATATTTTTTAAAACCTGATCCTTCTCCTCATCTTATGGACGGAATGATTGATGCGACTCAAATGATTATATACCCACAAGATCCCAGTAATAATGGAGCTGTTACTATTTATAGATCAGTAAATGCTTCTGAAGGTTTAGAATTTACATGGTCTACTTGGATATTTATAAATAATTTACAAACTAATGCGGGAATTTATAAACATGTATTTAGCAAAGGAAATAGTGATCTTTCTAAAAATGGAATGATTCAACCTAATAATGCACCTGGACTTTATATCGCACCAAATACTAATTCATTAGTTGTTGTAATGAATACTTTTAATGTTATTAATGAAGAAATTGTTATTCCTGATATTCCAATTAATAAATGGGTTAATGTTATTATTAGATGTCAAAATACTACTCTTGATGTTTATATTAATGGTACAATTGCAAGAAGTATTAATCTTATTGGTGTTCCTAAACAAAATTATGGTAATGTTTATGTTGCTATGAATGGAGGATTTGATGGTTACATTTCTAATTTATGGTATTATAATTATGCTTTAGGAACAGCTGCTATACAAAATATATTAAATAGAGGACCTAATACTAAGATGATTGGTGGAAATGGAATAGCTGATAAGATGTATAATTATTTATCATTAAGATGGTTCTTTTATGGATCAGGTGACTTGTATAATCCCGCAGGACCTGGTGGAATTTTTTCTAGTTAATTTTATAAATTATTTAGTTTTTGAATAGATTATTTGCTTAATTTAATAAATAATCTATATATAGATGTCTAATCCTTATTACAATCCAATACCACCTAGAGTATGGTCTAGAGTTCAAAATCCATGTGTATATATTATTCCTGAAAGCGATTATACAACAGCATATATACCATTAACTGGTCAGGTTGTTTCACAAGCTCAAGCTGATTATGAAATGCAAATGGCTAATAAAGGTAATATATTACAATATAAGGGTAATAGTGCTAGGCTTACAAAATCACAAAAATATTCTCAACTTGCTAGATGTACTGGACCAAATAGAACTAAAGTTTTTGCTACACAATCTGAAACATATACAAATCCAAATACAACTGGATTATTAAGATCTGGTTATGTTACATACCCATTTCCTAATCAAATTGTTGGAGCACCTAATAATATTTCTGGTCCATTTGCATATAATCTTTCTAATCCAAATGATTGTTCTTCAAATTCTGTTCAAGATGGAGGAACATTAGTTTGTGGAACTTATGCTAATCCATGTACAGGACAAATTTATAAAAAAGGAACATCATTTTCAACTATTTGTAATCCAGCATCTGCATCTAATGTTCCTGGGTCTTCTATTTTATGTTGGAATAATAAAATACAAACTTGGTTTCCAAAACCTAGATATGTTATGAATAATAGTACTGATAAATGGCCTATTAATTATAAAGGTTTTATAAGTGCAGTCAGACCTAGCCCGCCTGTTCTAACATTAGAGTCAAGCACAAACACATCAGTTACATTAAGCTGGATATATAATTATAATACAACTAATTGTATTCCTATTTCAAGCTTCAATATATACCAAAATGGAATACTCATTCAAACACAACCCTATCAAATAACATCCACTACTATTTATGGGTTAAACTCATGTACAAATTATTCATTTTATGTTACAGCAGTAAGTAATGGTTCTGAATCTGTTCCGTCTAATACAGTTTATAATCCAAATTCATTAAATATTATTATAACTGGTAATTATACTGAATACAATAATAATAATTATACAGGAATTGTATTTGAGTATCCAAGCGGAACAATTAAATTTTGTTCTAGTAAATTGATAAATTTACTGTTAGTCGGTGGTGGTGGAGCTGGTTATTACGGATTAGGGAGAGGTGGTGGAGGAGGGGGAGGAACTTATTTAAATAATAATTTCCTAGTAGATTTAAACACTTATAACTTAACGGTAGGTAATGGAGGAGTAGCAGGCACAAATAATGGTAATGGAGGAAACACAACAATTTTCAATGGGTTAACAACCTATTACGCAAATGGAGGTGGTGGTGGTAGTAGTAGCAGTGGTGGCAGTGGTGGTTTATCAAGTGATGGTATTACAACTGGTGGAAATGGTGGTGGATTTCCTAGTCCATATGGACAATCAAGCACATATATATCAGTAATGCTTCCTTTTACAAATGTTCCAACAACCTTATATTTATCGGGTGGAGGCGGCCAATCCTCTACTACTAGTTATTCAGGATATGCTGGTTATGGTAATGGAGGTTCAGATCTGTATCCAGGTGATATGGGACAATCAGCAACTCAAAGTATACCACAAGGAGGTTATGGAGGTGGTGGTGGAGGTGCATTAGGAAGCGACATAAGTTTTGCTGGAACAGGTGGAAATGGTGTAGTAATTATGTGGTGGCAAAATCCTTAAGCTCTTAAATTAGGGTTCATACAGATTTCTTGACTTGGGAATATATCCCCAGACATACATGTATCATTAACACCAACTTCAGCACAAGTTCTAAAGCCTCTATCATCACCAATATAACACCATCCTGATTTTCCACTTGTTCCTCCGAGTGAACTAGAAGCTTCATGAGCCTGATAATCTTGTGTTTGAGTTTGTTGACTTTGAGATGTATTTAATGCTTTATTTAATGTAGATTGTTGAATAACATCAACCTTTTGTTGATTAATAGGTTGTCCTTTAATGGATGAAGGAGTACCATTAGGAGTAATATCTTGAACAGCAGTTAATCCTGTTTCAATTGCTCCAGCTGTACCACCAACAACTGCCTTAGCACCTTCAGCAGAAATATCGATAGCTTGACCAGCTACAGATGCTGTTGTTCCAAATATCTTCTCCATTATTGGAGCAAAAAAATTAGTTATATCTTGAGTTCCTTTTGCTAGATAAACAAAAATATTAAATCCTAAAAATGCCAAAATTAAAATAATTAATATCCATGTGGTGACATTTATATTTTTTAAGCTATCAAAAAAACCAGTATCATTAGAACTAGATATAGATGAGGAAGGAAACGAAGATTCACTAGATTGTAATATTGTCTGAGATAAATTATTTGCACTATCCATTATAATAAAAAAGAATATATTAATTTTTATTATAAATTCGCATAACTTATTTAAATGTTAATAAATACAAAAATTGATTTAAATTACCTAAAATTTCATCACGAATATTAAATAAATCTGTATTACTCATTGATTGCATAGCTTTATTATCATTTAAACTAACTAAATATCCTTTAAATACTTCAACTTCTCCCTTTAATGAATCTTGAGAACTTAAATCTACTAGTCTAATATTCTTTTGATTCATTAAATCAATACGAGAACCAGTCTTTCCTAAAAGAACTTCAATAAATGTATCAATATTATCATTTAATTTTGAGTAAAGATCATCTGTTGCTTTATGAGTTGCATAACTATGTGTTTTCCAATGAAATAATTTAACCATCAAAAGAATTTCAAGAAATACAACTGCAATTTCTTTTTGAAATCCAATTAATGATGAAGTATTATGTATAGATTTTCTTTTGAGAGTTACTCCTCTTCTACCTCTATATTTTCTTGTGGGCATTATATATATAATAATAATAAATTATATTCTTGGAACAAATGTTTCTCCAAACGAATTCATAGCATCCAATTTTTTTATTGTATTTTCTAAATTTGAAGATTTTATTCCCAAAAATAAATAATCAGTTCCTGTAGATTCTTCATTTTTCTTAATTTGCGCATAAACAGAATCTATTTTTTGTTTAATTATATTAACTAAATCCATCTGTGAATGTCTAATAATTTCTTTTTCTGGCGTAAAATTTTCACATAAAACAGAAATAGCCAAATACATTAAATTTTTTCGTTTCTTATGACAACCAGTAGTATACTTTAAACAAAATAAACTTAATAATGAATCCATTAATCTTTGTATAAATTTACCTCGTTTACTTGATTCTTTTAGAAAAATATCCCAAATAATCCAAATAATATCTTTTTGACATTTTGACTCTACTTTTGCAAAATTTCTTCTCTCGCATAATAGTTTTTCCTTTAATGCTTTACATCTAGCCTCATATTCAAAAATCCACTCAATCCAATAACATGCAGTCATTTGATTATTTCCAGATATTGTAACACTATATGCTAATTCATTAACAAATGGAAATAATTCTTTTGGATCTTCACTTGTAAAAACTTCTTCACCATATTCTGTAGACGGTGCCTTAAATTTATCTTTAATTGTAAGCATATTCAGATCATCTTGTTTAATTTTAACGTCATCAAAACTATGACGTCTTTTAGCGTCACATAAAATACACATAATTTCACAAAATAGTTTTCTAATTTTTTCATTATTTCTAAGTCTTAATGGATTATCAGAATATCCATTATTAAGAATTGTTTTAAAGTCATTAATTCTCATTTCAAGATAGATAGCAATATTAGAATTACCAAGATGAATAAATTTGCTAAAGAATAGCAAAATTATTTCCCATAAATCTGTATATTGTCCAGCACATATTAATTCTGCGCTCCAATAACAAGCTGGTTCAATTTTTGAATGTATTAAACTATTTAGCAATTCTTTTTTAACTTCTGTTCTTTTAAATTTTGAAAATGAAACTCCTTTAAATTCCTTTTCTCCTCTTAAATCATTAATTTCAGAATCTTCCATATAATTAAATTTTATACAAAAAAAATAACAACAATACATATAGATGAAATTAGTAAAATCATTAACAAATTGTTATAATAAATTATCAAATTTTGGGAAAATACTTGTATTTATTGCATTATTATTAATAATAGTAGTATTTTTCAGAGCATTTACACCTGTAAAAGAAGGTTGGACAGAACAAAAGCAATTTTTATTTAAAAAAGGTAATGAAGTATATGATGATTTTTATGCTGATATATATGATTATTTGGTATTTAATAATATTAAAAATGATTATGAAGTTGGTATTATATTAAATGAAACATCACCAACATCAAAAAGTATAATAGCAGATATTGGTTGTGGTACAGGACATCAAGTAGCAGAATTAAGTGCACGAAATCTTAATGTTATTGGTATTGATATTTCTCCTTCTATGATTAAAAAGGCTAAACAAGAAAATAATTCTGCAAGTGATAAATTTCAAGTTGGTGATGCTTTAAATGGTCATCTATTTAAAGATAATTCATTAACACATATTTTATGTTTATATTTTACAATTTATTATATGAAAGATAAAATGCGTTTTTTTAATAATTGTATGAACTGGTTAATGCCAGGTGGTTATTTAATAGTTCATTTAGTTGATAGATATAAATTTGATCCTATACTTCCACCTGGAAATCCTTTATATATTGTATCTCCTCAAAAGTATGCTAAAGAAAGAATAACAAAAACTAAAGTTACATTTAATGATTTTATTTATAACGCTGATTTTAAATTAAATGAAACTAATAATCTTGCTATTTTTGATGAAAAATTTAAATTCAATAATGGAACTATTCGTAAACAAGAACAGATTCTATATATGGAAGATTTGCCTAGTATCGTAAATATGGCACAAGATGCTGGTTTTATAGTTCAAGCAAAAATTGATATGGTTAAATGTGCTTATGAATATCAATATTTATATGTATTTGTAAAACCTAGTTAAATAACATAATAATTATTTTAGTATAAATATTATGTTTAGAAAATTGCTTTTGTTTATTATAATATAATAAACAAAATTTAAAATTATATGTTTTGATTTACACCTTTTTCATTTAAAATTCCATTCATCTGGACTGGAAAGTATTGTTAAAAATACCTAATTGTTGCATATTTTTACTGTAATAGTCAATAAAATCTACTTTTTCTTTATCGTCAAGTCTTTCTAAAACTAAAATTAACAACACAAATGCTTTTCTATACTCATATGTCGTTAAAAGTTTGTCAATATCTCGTTTTGAATCTGAAATATATTTCTCAACATCATTACTTGTTTCCATTATAATAAGTATTATTTAATATTTAAATTATTTTTAAATAAATGAAAAAAATTGCAAATAATGTACCATAATTTCATTAGTAAAATTTTATATAAATAATAAAATAATATAAATAATAAAATAATATAAAAATTACTATTGAAGTTATGTAATGTCGAAAGAAGTAGATGTAATTATTGAAATATCTAAGGGTGGTCATATTAAATATGAATATGATAAGAATAAAAATATTTTAGTTTGTGATAGAATTTTACATACACCATTTAAATATCCATTTAATTATGGATTTATACCAAATACATTAAGCGAAGATAAAGATCCAATCGATGCTGTTGTATTAATGGATGATGAATTAGTACCAGGTTGTCGTATTAAGTGCAAAATTTTAGGTTATTTGGAAACACATGATGATGCTGGAAATGATCCAAAACTTATTGTATGTCCAATTGATAAGATTGATCCAACTTGGAAAAATGTGGATAATTTATTTAGCGAAAAAGTACACAAACATACTCTAGATAAAATTAAATATTTTTTTAAGCATTACAAAGATTTGGAAGAAAAAAACGTAAATGTTAAAGAATTTCATGATAGTCACACTGCTATAAAAGTGTATCAAGAATCAGTTGAAAGATATAAGTTTTTTTCAACACAAAAAAATAAAATAACAAATTATTTTATGGATTTTTAATAAAAGTATAGACACTTATTGTAATAAAGATCATTATTATAAATATAAGTAGGATTAACATCATACATACCTCCATTGTAATATCTTAATGTTCCGAGTAATGGTATACCCCACAATCCACTATAACGATGCGTTTAACCAATTCTACCATATCCTTCAATCATTGTTTCATTAAAATACAAATTAGTTAAAAATAACAAAATAAAAAATCCTAAAATAATTATTAATATTTTATTTTTAACCATTTATATTATATAAAAATATTTATTTATAAATAATATGTTAGATTACTTATCATACATATTATTTTTTGCATTACTTATTGTATTTATAATTTATATTTATATACGTTTAAAATATGGGTTTTGGGTAATACAACCAGTATTTCATGTTTATGATTTTAGTTATATGTTCAATTCTCCAGGAATAATTCAGGATTCACTCCCAGACAAAAATAAATATACAAACTTTAAAGATATTGAAACAATAGTTTTCTCAGATCTAACATCAATTCAAAAGACAAGGTTTACAAATTTAATCAAAACTAATTATTTACAAAATAAAGACAATATATTCTCTCCAAAATCTGAAAATATAATACCTTATTTTATAGGTCATAATGATAAATCGTTTGTTTCATTTTTTTACGAAGACAATCATATGATTGACTTAAAAAAAGGCACTATGATAACTGATAGAAAAATAGTCGGTGCAATGACGTCAAGACCATTACATGTGATAATAAATAATGACAAAAAAAATATAAATACTAAATTTAGAATGTATTATGTTGATTATTTATGTGTAGATAAATTACATAGAAAAAAAGGAATAGCACCACAAATTATTCAAACACATCATTATAATCAAAGACATATAAATAAAAATATTACTATTTCACTCTTTAAGAGAGAAGATGAATTAACAGGAATTGTTCCTTTATGTGTTTACTCAACATATGGTTTTCATGTTGACAAATGGACAAAACCATTAGATTTATCAAGTGAATATAAATTATTGGAAATAAATGCACAAAATTTTAGATTTTTATATGATTTTATACAAATAAATAATAATAAATTTGATATTATTATTAATACGGAAGTTACAAATATATTAGAGCTAATTAAAACAAAAAATATATTTATATATGTTATTTTATGTGATGAAAATATACAATGTTGTTATTTTTATAGAAAATCTTGTGTACAGATTGAAAAAGGTTTGGAAGTATTAAGTTGTTTTGGTTCAATTTGTCATTGTAATGAAGATATCTTTATTCAAGGATTTAAAATAAGTTTTTGGAAAATAGCAGCAGAAAATTATTTTGGTTTTTCTGCTATTGAAAATTTATCACATAATAATATAATAATAAATAATATTATTCTAAAAACTAAACCCTTAATAGTTTCACCGACTGCTTATTTTTTTTATAATTTTGCTTATCCAACATTTAATTCTCAAAAGGTTTTAATTATTAATTAAATTTACTTTTTATTAGTTGTTGCTTTTGGTTTTCTTGGTGCTCTCTTTTTCTTTTCAGGAAGAGAACTAGGAGTGTTTTCAGAAATTGGAACAGATGTTGGAGGTTTATTTACTTCAACTTTTTCTTGGATAATAATATTTTCTTCTTTATTTTTAATATTTTCATTTTCATTATCACTTGAATCACTAAGATCTGTTCCATTACATTCTTCACAATATTTTCCAAGCTCAATATATCTTTTTCTTTGCTCTCTTCCAAGACTTTTGCATTTACGAATAAGTCTATTTGTTAAATTCAAATTTCTAATATCATTTTTGAGTTCTTGATTAGGTAAAAAAACTTGCGGACCATGTTCCATTAGAAAGATTTGATTTTTTTTGTTATAAAATAAAATAGGTTCGCCTTTATCATCTAGTTCAATTACACCACAAGTACAATAATCAACATGTTCAACATCATCTCCTTTTTTACACTTAATATCTATACAATCTACATCATTAATATATTCTTCAAAAAAATCCTGTGCTTCATCTCGCGTGTTAAATAAATATAGTTTTGGGGGATTAATAGTAATAGAAGTTAATCTAATTCTTGCTACTTCATCTTGATAACACTGAAAATCATAACAACCATTATGTGTATTATGTATAACAATATAATTTACCATTTTTTGTTATTTTATTATAATAAAATTGGTTTAAATTGTTTATTTAAATATTTTATAAGTTATTTTATAAGTTATAAAAAGTATTAACTAAATATATAACTGATTTAACGAGTATATTTACCAGCTCTAACAAATGTATCAGCAATAAATATAATAAATATTCCTAAAAATGAATATAAAATAACTTCTTCAGTTACATTATTAGTTTTTTCATCCTGTTGATCTTCTAATAAAGATATCATATAATTAAGTTTTTGTAACAAAACATCTTGAGGTTGATTTTCTAATCCATTTTGTGGTTCTCTATATTGATAATAAGGTCTATTTGCATAATTTTTTTGAGGATTATAACCAGGTAAAACTGTTTTATAATACTTCTCTATAGTTTTATTATCACCATAGTTACTATAATCATTTAAATCTAAATTATTACCACCTTCATAATTTGGAGATGGCGCTTTACCAACGGTTCTCAAATCCATTCCACCAAAAGTTTCAGTTTTAGGTATAGTTTTTTGGACACCTGCTGATTCTGGTTTTGGTGGCGGATTAAACATATCATAATTATCATCATTATCATCATTATCATCAGTATTATTGTGTATTTTTTGTAAAACTGAATTAACTTTATTAGTATCAAAATTTTCAATTTTAGGATACTTTCTCTGAGTTCTTTTATGACGTTTTTGATTTAGAATATTATCTGAACTATCTGAATTATTTGGTAATGTTATATTTGAATTATCATCAATTGGAGCTGCAAACATTGCTAAAGACATTCTCTTAATAAAAATTTAGATAATAATTTGCAAAACAGACTGAAATACTGAAATTTATAAGTTATTCAAAATAAATTATATCTTATAATTTATATAATGGATTTTAAGTTAGTTAGTAAAAATAATATGGGTATAGTTATTACTCTGATTTTAGTTGTATTACTCTCACAATCTAGATTTTTTGATTTTTATATGGAATCATATTTAGGTAGAATGTTCCTTTTAGTGTTTGTAATTTTTGTTGCTTATGCAAATAAATTTTTAGGTTTATTAGCTGTATTATTTATTATGATCGGTTTTAATCAATATGATATGAATGTAGTTCAAAGTTATAATTACTATGAAGGATTTGATGGTTCTGGAAATATTCCAAATTTAACTGAAGAACAAAAGGCTAAAGCAAAAAAAGTAGCAACAGATATTAATATTAATAGTGATTCTAATAGTAATATGTCTCAAACTACTACTACAACATCTAGTGTTGTTTCTGGAAAAGTTTCTACTACTGGAATTGAAGGATTTTGTATGACAGATAGAGAGTTAAATATATTAAGAGGAAAACAATCAAACTCAGTGCCAGTTTATAATAGTAAAAATGTTGATGATGATGTTAGTCCAACTGATAAATCTGTATTTTCAAATTTATTTGCTTCATTTTAAATTATAAATATTATATATGAATAGTTTTAATTATAGTTTATTTTTAATATTAACAATAATAATAATTTTTATGTCTTTTATGGAACGTGTATATTACGAACCATTCGTTCCAAAAAAAATAAAAGAGATCTATAGACCATTAGAGAGAAATATTAGGATGTCTTATGAAGGATTTTATGATAAATCATCAACAAATATTTCAAATCTTTTTAGAAAATTTGGCATATTATAAAAATATAATAATATCTTATTTTAATATAATGTCTACAACGACTCAGTCACCACCACAACAAATAAATATAAATGATCCTGCTTCAACTATTCAAGCTGGAGGTAAAACAACTATATTTACGCCTTTATTTAATGGAATTGCTTATATGAATAATCATGTTATGTATTTAAATAATAGTAAGTTTTTCGCGGGTGTAATAATGATTCTTTTAAACGTCGGTTCAAAATTTATTCAAATACAATTTAGCAAATCAACTGAGGAGTATATGAAATATTCAGTAAGCAAACAATTATTAGTATTCTCAATGGCATGGATGGGTACACGTGATATATATACAGCTCTAGGATTAACAGCAGTTTTTACTATTCTCTCTGAATTTTTATTTAACGAAGAAAGTTCTTTATGCATTGTTCCATATCAATACAGGGTTTTACATAAATTAATTGATAATAATGATGACGGAAATGTTACAGAACCAGAATTAGCTGCAGCAATAGCAGTGTTGGAAAAAGCGAAGAGAGAAAAACAAAGAAAAAATCAAAAAGAAGCTTATTCAAAATTTGATTTTGAAAGATTTTATAATAATAATTAAGTTTAATTAAATAGAATCAATATGAAATTATATTAAATAAATTAATATAATATATATTATAATGTATTTTAGAAACGCTACCTTCGGTTTTATTAATATATTCTTCTTAATACTATTTAGTCAAATTGCTTATTGTGAATTATTTTCGAATCTTAGAGGATCTAAATCACCTGAAACTGTTAATGAGTTAGATGTAAGTAAATATTTAGGTAATTGGTATCAAATTTATGGTGCTCCTACGAATGTTATATTTCAAGGGTATGGAAAATGTTTAACAGCACAATATGGATTGTTAGAAAATGGAGATGTAAGCGTTTTAAATTCTCAAATTAATTCAAATAATAAACTAGAACAGATATCTGGTTATGGTTATTATACAAATACAAGTGAACCAGGAAAATTAACGGTTCATTTAGATGGTGTTCCAGCGGACTCACCGTATTGGGTAGTAAGATTAGGTGAAGTAATCCATGATCAATATCAATATAGTATAATATCAGTTCCTTCAGGAATTTCACTCTGGGTCATAACTAGAGATGTAGATAATTTTTATAAAAAATATGATACTGAAGTAAAACAATATTTAGATGCAAATAATTTTAAATACGAATCAATAACTCAAGATGAAACATGTGAATATTTCTTTAAATAGATAAATATAGATTTATCCAAATATCTTGCTATACTTGGTTTAACCTTCATTGACTTTGGTAAATTTAATTTTTCTTCTATATCTGTCATATAATAGATATAGAATTTATTGTATATTTTTTCTTGTTTTATTACCTATATTTTGTTTAATATTACTACTATTTACATTTGGTTTATTTTTAACTGTTTTATTGTATACTGGAGGTATTATATATGGTCTTCCTGTAAATTCAGCAAATGCTTTTCTTATTGAATTATATTTATTATTACATTTTGATTCACTAATTTGTTGAGGAGTCAATGATGTCCCAGGATGTAATTCCATATCGATTGTTATTGTATATGCTATTTTTGATGAACCTCTTTCTTCTGGTTTTTTTATTATATTTGATGGTCTATAACCGTAAGGTTTATAATTATATGAAGAATTATTTAAACCACCTATTAATCGGTTTTCATCAATATTTAAATTTGCTTCTAGATTTGTTATATTATTTATACTATTTGGGAAAAATCTAATGAAATTATTTTTAAAATTTATAGCTAGTAAATTTAAAGTAAATGATTGATATATTATACTCATTATATTATTATAAATAGGAAAATTATTTCTTGCTTCTTGTCTTGCTAATCCTAAATATGATGAACCAAATATTAAGAATAATATATGTATTGGTGGTAATAACATTTTATCTGAAAAAATAGTATAATATTTACTTTTGTATTTTTTTTCTTCTCTAATTCCCGATTTTGATTTAACTATCTCAATATTTGTATAATATTTAAATCTTATTAGATCATAATGATTATTTGCTAGATATAAAAATATTGTTTTTTTTGAACAATTGCTATTAATTAAATCATGATAACTTGTTGCTGTGTTTAGTAATTCCGCATTCACTAAATTTATATTCATATTTGTATATGTATATCTTTCAATTGATACTACAGAAATTTTAAGTTTTTTACAAATTGCATCAATTGCCACAGTATTTGCCCAATATTCTTTACTTTTCATATATGCAGGAATCTCATCATTACGAAGAATTCTAAAAGGTCTATTATATTCATCAATAATTACTGGAGGTATATTTGGTTTATACACTAAAAAATTTATTTCTCCTTTGTATATATTATTTAATGTATCCATATACAATTGAGGTGTTATACCAGTATTAATACCTTCACGAATTAGTGTTGCTTTTGTATCATTTATAGTATTTTCAAACGATTCATTTAATAAATCAGCATAAACTTGTGCAGCTTGTAGATATTCGTTAATTCTATCTTCACCTAGACTAATAAAATATTCTAGAGTTATATCTCTTAATTTTGCAACTGTAAATAATTGTGTCTTACCATAATTTGCATAAATTATTTTTGATGACTGATTTTCATAATTATAAATATTTATTCCATTTGCAAGCGATGTAAAAAAACAATCTCCATCTGGGAGTGTTTCTAAAATATCTACTTGATCACATAATTTAGTATATGATGTTGGACTTAAATTAGATATTGTTTTTACTTGACGAGGTTCATAATTTGTCACTATATGATAAAATGCTTTAATTTGAGATTTTAATACATCTGGAAATTTGCTAAATACTAATCTTATTAATTCAAAATATTTTTTGTTGTTAAAATAATCTCTAAAAAATTTTGTTTGATTTTTTCCTATTTTTAATGTTGATTTAAATGATTCATATAATCTTTCTTCTTCTGGTGATATTTCTTCGACACGTGAAGAAACAAGAGGAGGATTCAAATCATTTATTATTTGTTTTAGTACTTTTGGTGCTGGTGGTGGGGGAATAATTATTGGTCCTTTTGCTAGTGGTCCTGCTGGTGGTGGGGGAATAATTATTGGTCCTTTTGCTAGTGGTCCTGCTGATGGTCCTGCTGATGGTGGTCCTGCTGATGGTGGTCCTGCTGATGGTGGTCCTGCTGGTGGTGGTCCTGCTGGTGGTGGTCCTGCTGGTGATGGTATTGGACCTACTGTGGATGGTTTAGGCGGCAATGGTGATGCAGATGTGGATGGTTTAGGTGGCGCAGGTGATGTTACTCCTCGTGCTACATTAATAGGAGGACCAGTGTAATTAATTCCTTTAATTATAGATTCTGGAAGTTGTTGTAACTGTTCTTCTCCACTTATTATTTCTTCTCTAACAAGTTCAGCATATAATTTTGGATCACTTATTTTACTTGGATCAATTTCTTCTTTTTTTTGTTTTATATCTATTTTCCAATCACCTGTAGTCCATTGAACATCACCAATTGCATATGGTTTTTTTCCAATATATATAACTGAACCTACTGGAAATATAGTATTTAATGTTATTTTTATATTATTATCAACATAACCATATCTTGTAGCTTGTATTAAATTTTTAACTGGAACAGAACCCATATAGTTTAACATTGATTGAAATAAACCTTTATTGAAAAACTCTTTTATTCTATATTCCTCTGGAATTTTATTTATAATAGATTGATTTAATTTAATTAATGGATTAAAAAAAACTGCTCTTTCTTCAGTATCTTTAACTGTCATAGAAGGGTTGTATTCTATTTTTTGATATCCAGGAATACTAGTATTTATTATAATATTTAACTGATCAGGAAAAATTTTTTTTTGTTGTTCTGTGCTCATACTAATATATCGCTATATAATTATATGCATTTTATAACTTTTAAAATATAAAATTGAAAAGTAAAATTAAAATACTAAATAAATATATCTAAATTGATAATGTCATTAATTCTCAAATTAAATAATTTAATTGAGGGTGAAATTATTAAACGCCCTTCAAAATATATTAAAACTCCATATGTTGCTGATATAAAAATTTGTTCAACATCTAATATGATATTAGGTCATACAGCATCTCTTGGGTGTTGTGGATTAGCTGATGTTGGAGCAAGTATATTAATGGCTCCTGTTCCTAAAACAAAAAATAATCAAAATTATGATAAACTTCATTGCGAATATAGAGTTTATTTATCTATAGTTAGAGAGAAAGAACATGAAATTATAGTTGGGATTTATCCAAAATTAGCAGAAGAACTTACTGAATCTGCACTTAAAAATAATCTCCTTTCAGAATTACTTAATGTTAAATCTTATAAAAAAGAAACTAAAATTTATGTTCCTGGTTTGGTAGATTCAAGATTTGATTTTACAGGTATAGATGAAAATAGTGTTCCGTTTATAATGGAAGTTAAAAATGTTCCTCTTGCTGATTATGAAGATGTTACTGCAAAAGATCGTAAAAAAATGTGTTTCGATAATAGGGATATAAACTCTAAGGTTGCTTATTTTCCTGACGGGTACCGAAAAAAAAGCACTGATCCAGTTAGCCCAAGGGCATTGAAACATATAAAAGAACTTACACTTATTAAACGTATGTCTAAAACTCGTTGTATTATGTGTTACGTAATACAACGAACTGATGTAGATAGATTTCAACCATCTGTTATCGATCCAGAATATAGAGAAGCATTTAAAACAGCTATAAATAATGGTGTTGAAATAATTACTATGGTTATTCACTGGACAAGAGAAGGTGAAGCTTATTTTGTGAAAGACAATTTAGCTATTAATTTTGAATAAATTATTATGATTAAAAACTTAGTATTTATTGTTTTTTCTAGTTTTTTTACCACCTTTTGATTTACCAATATATTTTTCATCAGTCTCTTTCAGTCTAGCTTTTCTTGTATTGGTACTAGCTTTAACAGGAGCTGGTTTTTGTCTTACTCCTTTTGCAAGTGCTGGTCCAGTTTCAAAAGCTGAAAGTCCGACTAATTCTGATAACTTTGCAAATATACCATCAGTTGAATTAATCATTACTGAATTTAACAATTTAGAAGGTGCATAGTTAGAATAAATTATTCCTCTTTTTCCTTCATATATAAGTTTTTTTGGGTAAAAACTAGTACATAATCGAGGATAAAAACAAGATGAATTAGTTCCATAATATATAAAATTTAAAAAAGATAACCCCATTATTGTGAAACTGCTTAATGTTAAATTAAGATCTGAATTTTTTAAATATGATCTAATTATACCATACTGAGGAAAATTGGAATGTAAATAATCATCAATATTCCTATCATTTATTTCAGTTTCTTCGCTTTCTATTAGATCAGGGTTATCTTCCATTTTTATTTCTTCAGATTCCATAATATCAAATGCTGTATAAATATATTTTGTATTTGACCAACCTAATAATACTATAATTAATTTAACATAATTTAGACGTAAAATATCCAACATATCTGAAACATTTAGAAGTTCATTTGGATTTACTTCATCTGAAGACATTAATCTACTTTCTATTTCATGTTCATTTAATATGTCTGAATATATATATTGTTCAGCTAACATTTTGAGTCCAATTAATAAACCTATATTTTCATTTTCTAAATCGTAGTTATTATCATCATCTTGTTGAAATAATAATTGATGACAAAAATCATCAGTTTCGTAGTTAGAACTTATACCATTTAAAATTGTTGGTATATCTATTGGGTCTACAGTTTCCTGTAAATTTGCTACATTAGTCATATAAGAGGAACATTTTGTAAATGTTTTAATTAGTAATTTTTGTATTTCGTAATATATACAATATTTATTATAATCTTGTTCAGTTCCTCCCATCTGAATTATATTTAAACTACCAGCAGCTTGTGATGGAGGACATGTAATGCCAAATGGTCTCATAATCTCATTTAAAATTACAATTATATGTTCAAATCTACCTGGATCACATGAAGAAGTAGCCATTAAAGGTTCAATACGTTCATTTATAGTAGTTATTAAATAGCCTATTTTATTATAAAATTGACCAAAATCACTTATTTCAACATTATCAGAAAGTCCATCATTTAAAATAGAAGATTTAAATGAATCTATGAAATTATTATACTCAGAAACAAAATTTTTATTTGCGATCCTTTGTGCTTCTAATTTTTTTTCCATTCCTCTTCCTAATTCTCTTGTTGGTGGTTCATTAATTCGACGAATCTCATTAGTAATAAAATTAATCAATGATTTTGATTCTTTTGATATATCATCACTTCTTTTTAAATTTAATCCTAAAGATGGTCTTCGAAATGTTAAAGTTGAATCTTCTTCCTGATTTAATGGTGTAAAATCATCAACAATATTTTCTAATGATAAAGGAAACCCTTGTTCAATAACTGTATTATAAACATTAAAATTTTTTGTATTTTCTAATTCTGCTATACTAATCAACAAAGGTTGCAATTGTGTTTCTTGCAATCTCGTAAGATTAGTTTCATCTAAACTTTGTAAATCTATTCCCTTTATAGAAGTAAATTGTTCGGAAGCTCTATATAATTCAGAAATTACTGGATCATTAGCTGGATCTATTGTTAAAAATTGATTACACGCTTCAAGCATAAGTGACAATATAAATATAGCATTTGAATATTTAACAAATAAAAATATTAATAATGGATTAGATAATGTTCCATCAGGATTAAATAATAGTCCATAAAGACCACTATATTTTGAAAATAATTGTTCTCTTAGAACACAAATTTGCATATAATAATTTGTAATAAAAAAACAAGTTTTAGATAATTTATCATTGATTTTTTCTATGTAATCATTTATTACACTGATACCAGTTCTAATTTTAAGTCTTAATTGATCTTCTTGGCTTCCACTATATAAATTGCATCTATATAATTTACAACTACCAGAGTTACCAACTTGATAAATTGATGGTACACCTAATAATCTTCCAACCAATGTTGACAATTCATCACCACTAGTAAATGTATAACAATTAGCATTTGATATTCCGTCAAGAAATATTTGTTTTAAAACAGTATAAGATTGTTGATAGTCTCCAGTTCTTTTATAATCAGCTAGTATTTTAAATAATGATAAAAATTTTTCGTGTGTCATATTCATAAAAATTGCTCCACCAGGACCACTATTGTTACAAAAAATTTTTAAAATTCTTGCATCAGCTATAGGTATTCGACTATTTAATGGTCCCGCATTTTTAAGTTCATTTAATTGTGTTTTAAAAGTTTGAACATCTCTAGCTTGAGGGCTTAACCAAAGACCATTTACATCACGAAATGGTGGTCTATTTAGTTTCAATAATTTATCTAGAACTTTACCAATATATGGAACTCCTGCGCCACTTGTTCCACATTTTTTATTATCTGAATCTTGTTCTGCTTTTTCTTTTTCTACCTCGCCAAAAAAATATCTAGCTACTAGCCCAGGATAAGTATCTATATGTGTTTTAATTCTTCCACATGCTGTATTATATGGTTCTGTATATAAACCAATATCAGGGTTTCGTAAAGCATCTACATACTGTTTTATCTCGTCAGTTATTTCTAATATATTTAAAGAAAAACTATACAAATTATCTTTATCAAATCTTGAGCCTTCATTTAATAAGTAACACATTAAATATTTATCACAAGAAAAATAATTTGAAATTATAGGTACAATTTGTTGTGAAGGTAATGTTTCAAAAAATATAGGAACACCTGGATCTAAGGTAGATATAGATGTACAAGCAGAATCTAAAAAACACGGCACTGCTATAAATGGAGTAGTATTTGAACCAGGAACACTTAAAAAATCACCCAAAAATCCTATTCCTGCATCTGATAAAACTTTCATTGAAGGTTCAGGTAATGTCAATCTTGGTATCGTATCTAACCTTGATATATCGTTTAAATCAGAAGAATGTAAAAACCATCTTACAAAATTCGCAATTTTTAAATAATTATCTGTAAGAGTTTTTGGATTATTTCTTGATATTGCAATCAAATACTTAGAAAATGTAATACTATCTTTATCTAATTTCTTAATAATTGGGTTACTTGTATTTATAAGTAAAGTGAGTGATCCATTAGATTCCTTTACTTTTTTTCTCAAATTAGGAGCTATATTTGGAAAATCAAAACCAGCTATAATTTCATCATATGTTATATTTACTTCACTACTCTGTAGTCCATTTCTTATTTCAATAGATTTTGTAACTGTAGATTCAAATGATGCCGCCTTAATTTTACCATATTCATCAAAATTTATTAGATCTTTATAATTTTTAATAAAATCACCCGTAAACCATTCTCCCGTTAATAAATAGTTTGCTGGACCATTATCATTAAATGCTCTTTTATCATAACCTGCTCTCTCTTTAGATAAGTCATGAAATGTGTCATCAATTGCTAATCTTTTTAAAACAGAACTGTCTATAATATATCTAGGATTTGGTCTTGGTGGATTACCACGTACAAATGCTGATGGATTACTTAAGTTGTTAATTTCACAACTTCTAAATTGATTTTCATTAATATAACTAGTCATTTATATATTAATGAAATAATATAAATTTTACATTTTTGCACATTTAAAACGCCGATTATTTACTTATATTTTTTGTAGTTAATCTTATTGCTCTGCCAATTTTTTGTTCTCTTTTTGGCAAATAAAATTCAGGTATGAGTGATTTAAACATAAGATAATTTCTAAGTCTATCTTCTCCTATACGTTCTTCTGGATTTATATCATTAATAATATTACCACTACAAGTGTTATTTTGCCCACTACTATTATTAACAACGCCACTAACATTACTAGAAATATCAATATTGTCTACATCCACCTTTACACTATTATTATTATTATTGTTGTTGTTATTTGTTGACGGATTTTCTATAAAATATTTTAGGCACTCTCTATTCATTATATATATTATAAATATTTCTTTAAATTATAATCGGCGTTTAAAATTTGCAAAGGTTTAAAAATTTTCGAAAATAATATTTTGTGTATTGGAGTCAATACTATCCATAATAGTTTCTATTGATTTAACATTATTTGGATTATCATTATATTTTAATAAAAATGATATTAAATCAAGTATAACTTTTATTTTTTCATCAGTCCATTGTTTATTTAACAATTCATTTATTGCAGTAGTATAATATCCAGTAAAATTATCCTTAATAAACATATTTTCATTATATGTTTGTTGAATATGATTAGTAAGAATTACATAATAATAATTTAATGTAATGGTAATAATGGAACATAATTTATAAGTTTCAATTAGTTTTTTAAGTCCGTTTTGTGCACATAAAAATAAATTTTTAATTCTTGGTGTTTTTTCAATAAATGGTTTAGATAAAAAATGTAAGCAGGCTATATTTATTGGATTATACATATATTGTAAATCTGTTTTATTAGATTTATAAATAACTCTACAAAGAGCTTGAAAAGGACCTGGTTCTTGAAAATAAATAACATTATTTTGTATTAATAATTTTGTTCCAACAGGTTTATTACTTAAAATTGCTAATTTTATTATTACTGATAATGGATCAAGAATTAATAATTTGATATTTATATTATTATTATCATCTGGTATAGAAACAGTTGTGTTCATTATATTAATAATGTAAAAAATTTTTAAATTATTAATTAGATATATATAGTTTTTTTATTTTTTTATTGTAGCAAGAAATTCATCTACATAATTAGATGGTATCATATTAAAATCAATTAATGTTTTATTTAAATTATACTGTTCAAAATATTTTTCATTATTATCCATTTTTTTTAAAAAGAATTCTTTATCGGTAATACATTTTTGAGCGGTTTTCAAACCACATTTCGGAAATACAGAAGGAATATTATCACTGACATCACCCATAAGAATTTTAATTTTTAAGTCATCCGCAGGATTTCCCGTTGCAGTTTTTCCATCAGCTAAATTTTTATATGTAAGTGTATATAAATAAACATTATGAGAGTTTAATTGTAAATAATCTCTATCACTTGTTATTATATAAATCTTACATTTTGGATATTTATTGAGCAAATATTTTACGGATAGTGCAATACAATCGTCTGCTTCTAAACGAGAATGTTTAAGAATTGCTTTTGCTCCTCCTTTTTGAAATAATTCATCTTCATATGCCATTTTAAAGAATGGTCCGCCCATAAATCCATCTTCAGGTCCATTAGATCGGTTTGCTTTATAATCTTTAAATATATCATTGCGCCATATATTTTCTCTTTTACAATCCTTGCCAACAATAATGACTGGTTTAACTGGGTCTTTGTGTATTTTGAGTTTTTTTGGTATTTGTTCTAAATTTTCAACAAAGGTTTTTTTAAATTTTTCGACAAATTTTTCGTTTTGATAAGGATCATCGAGTGGTTCATCTGGATATGCATTTTTCCACCATTGTTGTAATGCAAAATAACGATAAAAGCAGTAATAACTTCCATCTACAAATATAAAAGTTGGATTCATAATTAATGATTCAAATATGTTAATATCCATGGATATTATTATTAATAAGTATTTAATTAGTTTCAATTTTATTATTTAATTTAACTATTTTTATTTATAGCTTATATTTCTTATTAGATAGTAAAGTAATATCATGTTCTTTTATTTAGAATAGCAATCTTATAATAATCAGAACAAATAGATAAATTGAAAATAACATTATTAAGTTCATGAGAATATTCAACAGAAGAACGAGAATCATGATTTGATACATTTATAAAGTGAATATGAAGATGATATGTAGAAGGTTCATAATGAAAAAACATTTTAATGTAGTGTTCTTCAATATTATATTTGAATTTAATTATATTTAAAGTGACTTTTTTCATATATTCAAGTAATGGAATATGGGACTCATTTAAAGAACGAATAGATCGTAAAGATGTATCAACTGGCATACATAAAATGTGTAATTTATCAATATTTTTGCCATCCCACATATACGTAGGTATAACTATACATAATTCATCTCTATACATTATGGAGTCTTGTTCTGATATCCCATCAATAATATTGTAAATCCATTGATCCTTTTTAAGATCACGTTTTGAAATATATTTCATATATTCTTCATATGTCTCTCTAACTATTTTTTTTTCAAAGCGTTTTAACTGATTAATATCATTGCATATGATAAGTTCACCTTCAACTTCAACAGTTGCTTTATATTTTTCATAAATATCATTTTTAAGAACTAATTCATTTTTTTTAATAGTGTCAAAAGAGGCTATATATGATGGTATAAATTTATAATTTATATTATCAATATTAACTTGCATTATAGTGTATATATAATATATCAATAGTTTTAAATATTTTAAATAATATATATTTTAAATAATATATATTTTAAAAAAGTATTTAAAGACCAAAACACTACATTCTGTAGGGAAATTCTTTAAATACCCAAAATTTTATGAAAAAAACACCCCTACATATGAAAGGTTGTGAAGTAAAAACCTTTGGGAAAGTTTTTTTAACTTTCCCAAAATGGACAAAAAAAATGTCCAAAAATCAAAAGCCAAAACACTCCTTACTGACAAAAAAATTACCTTACCATATTGAAAAATTATCGTCACAAATTAATCTGCAAATATTTTTTTGTGATTGTATTTTTTTAAATAAAAAACTTAAAAATTTTTTCTTTAGGAAATATAATGGAAACCGCGGAAACGCCGATTACGCCAAAAAAACGCGCATTTTCTTGTCAATTATGTGATTTTAAATGCTCTAAATTATCCGATTGGAATAGACATATTAACACGATAAAACATACTCATCGTCACAATGGAAATATTTTGGAAACGCCTGGAAATTTTTTGGAAATATCTGGCGTAAAATTTACTTGTGACTGTGGAAAGAGTTATAATACAAATTCTGGGCTCTGGAAACATAAAAAAACGTGCCAAAAAAAGTACCAAAAAACGCCAAAAAATAATATTAAAAAAAATAATGATGAAGAACAAAAAATGGACGTATATGATCTAGTAAAATATTTGATGAAAGAAAATAGTGAACTAAAAACTATGATGATTGAACAACAAAATACAATGATATATACTCAAAACAAATTTTTAGAAAATTCCAATAATATTGCTATTGAATTAGTTAAAAATGGTGTAAATAATACTACAAATAATACTACTAATAATAATAATAATTCACATAATAAAGCATTTAATTTGAATTTCTTTTTAAACGAAACTTGTAAAAATGCTATGAATATTAATGAATTTGTAGATTCTATTAAGCTTCAATTATCTGATTTAATAAGTGTTGGAGAACTAGGATATGTTGAAGGAATTTCTAATATTATTGTTAAAAAATTAAATGCTTTAGATGAAACTGAAAGACCAATACATTGCACAGATAAAAAGAGAGAAACTATTTATATTAAAGATGAAGATAAATGGGAAAAAGATGATGAAGAAAAGAAAAAACTAAGAAATGTTATTGGTAAAGTTGCTTTTAAAAATCAAAAATTATTCCCGCAATTTAAAGAAAAATATCCTGATTATAATAATTCTGATTCTAATCATTCTGATCAATATAGTAAAATAGTTATTGAATCATTAGAAGATAGTAATAAAGAAAAACAAGATAAAATAATAAGAAAAATTGCAAATGAAGTTCTTATTGAGAAGTAATTAACATTTAATATCATTGTATATTAATGAAATTAAATAATTTATATGTTTTAAGTATCATATTTATTTTAGCCTATTATCATTTTATTATTCATAATAATTTAGAAAAATTATTTATGCAATGTCATTTTAATTATAATAACATTAAAAGACCAAAAAATAAATGTCAAGATATAAAAAAATGTTATGAAATAAGTTGTATTGGACTACCATCTGGTCATGCTGAAACTTCATCAGTATTATTATTTTTACTATATTTTAATAAATATATATCATTATGGACTTGTTTATTATTAATTTTTATAGTTTGTTTACAAAGAATTTTAGCTGATATGCATACAATTTTTCAAGTAATTATTGGATCTTTAATTGGTCTATTATATGCTTTTATATATTCATTTAATACTAATCATATTTCAATATTAGGAATTTTCACTGTGTTATCGATTGGTATAACCTTAGCTTATTTATGTGTAGATAAATATATTTCAACAACAAATCATCAATGTTTTGATAATGATGTATATAAAAATATAGATAATAATATGACCACATACTCAAAAATAATGTCTATATATTCAAATATTTTTATAATTCATTCTCAAATAAATCCTTAATTAAGATAATAACATTTCTGTATGAAATAATTCATTAATTACTTTATCCATTAATGTAATAAAATTATTTTTACAAAGAGTTAATGTAATACCATGTGACATAGCTAATACAAGCTGTGATTTTATAAAATCATCACTAGGTCTTATTCCTATATTTGCAAGTTCATCCTTAGACAAATATTCTTTTAATTTTGATATAAATTTATAAATCTGTATTTGATTTGCTTTTTTTGATGATGTTATTGTTTCTGATATAATATCTTCAGCAAAATTAATAATATTATTATAATCTTCTTTTGGTATTTGTTTTAATACTCCTGGAGGATCAATAATTCCTGAATTTAAAATTTTTTCAGCTGATTCACGAGGTGAATTATCAAACATTTGTGTAAAAACGTCAAACATTAAACCTTTATATTCAGAACCCACTTCATAAATAATACCAAAATCAATAACACCTATTTTATAAGGATATTTAGGGTCATTTTTATCTTTAATAAATAAAATATTTCCACTATGTAAATCACCATGAGTAACACCGTGAATAATAGTAGTTACAATGCCAAATTTAACAACTAATTTGGCAAAACCTTCATAATCATCTTCATTTATTTGATTAATTTTAATACCTTCAATATATTCCATTAATATAGCATTTGGATATTCTTCTGTTACATTTCTTATTGCCTTAGGAATTTTAACATATTTAAGATTTTTACAATTCTCTCTAATTCTATCCATATTATCTATTTCTTCAAAGAAATTTGTTTGATGTCTTATTATTTCAATATTTTTATTTACAACTTCTGCTATTTGATATTTATTAAAAATAGGAATAAATGATAGAATATACATAGTAAATAATAAATTATTTATAGCATCATCTAATTTTTGTTGAATATTTTTTCGTTTTATTTTAATTATAACAGGTTCAAGTAAATTTTTCTTATATGCCTTAAAAACTAATGAAATCATTCCAGAATTAATAGGAATTTCATAACCACTTTTAAGATATAGATCATATTTATCAGCTATTTCAATTAAATCCATTAAATCAATATCTGAATAATTCCATGGTGCATTATCAGTAAATTTTAATAATTCATTATTTGTTTTATCATCAATTAAGCTATTATTAAGAGCAAATGCTTGGAATACTTTAACATATAAAATATTTATTGAAGCAAGTCGTAAAGATAAACGAGAAATAAATAACGAATAATCGCGAAATACTGCATATATCATCATTTCAGTCATAAAAATAAATGTAGCATTTAATAAAAATAAAATAGATTTAAGATTTTTAAAAATATTTTGAAACATATATCTTACATTCTAACGTTTTCTATAAATTGTTTTACACGTTTAAATATTTTAAATAATATTAACCCTACCATTTTTTCAGCAACTGTTGGTATTATTGTAGTATTTTCAAATATTATTTCAAATGAAAAATCAATTTTATGATTTGTTATAATATTACAATTACATATCATATTTTGTATCGACATTAATTCAGCATCAATTGGCATACCTTCGGGCCTTTCACCTTTAATGGTTTGTGATACAAATTTAATATTATTTTTTTCAGTATATTTTTTAATATGAACATAAGAAAAACGTTGAGGTAGTCCAAGATCTTCAAATAAATTCATCATTAATAAATTAAGTATTGCTTCTGTTTCATTAATAACATGAAGATTAACTTTTTCATATATATCATTATTTAAATCATAAATTAGTTTTACTAAATTAAAATCAATAATTTTTGGTATTATTATATGATCATTTTCCATTTTAAAAGATAAATTATAGTTATTTTTTTCATTTTTTTTAAATATAAACCCTTCTTTGGAATACAAAATAATTGGTTCTGTCATTTATTTTAATATATAAAGTAATTTAAAATAAATAACTTATTTTACACCTTTGGACATTTAAAACGCCGTTTTTAGCAAATTAAAAAACAAAAGTGTAATGGCGAATTTTACGTTTTACCATACTTATCTTCCTAAAAGGTGTAAAAGTAAATTTACAAGTTTACAAAAGGGTTTTATACCATTGAAGAATAAAAAAAATGCACCTTCGCACCAAATCCAAACAAATTATTTTACAACTTTTTTACATTTCAAAAGCCATAAATATATAATTAAACTAATTAAAAATAAAAAGATGTAATATTTTAATAATAATGGAAAATAATAAAACAAATGACGAAGAATCAGTAGATGATATCTTTAATGATGTCATTAGTAGAGATATTGATTTTTTTTTAACAAGTAATAAAATTAATTTTATAAAAAAAATATTGTCAGGTGAATTTATAATGTATGAATTTACTTGATATTGTGATAAGGATATAATATATTATTTATATATTTATGATATTTATGTTATATTTGAATATGAGGATAGTAACTTTTTTACTTATCCTGGTTCATACACTATAGATATTATAGATGGTTTTTGGAAAAATATGAGTAGTCAAAATAAAAATTTAATTTTTAATTTAGTTTTAAATAATTATAATAATCCTATAAAGTATATTCAAAAACGAAAATTAATTAATAAATCAGAAAGCGACGATAGCTGGTGGGACGATGATGGGTCACTACTGATGGATTTGTACGCTGAGAGGGGTGATAATAAGTGATTTCAAATTTAAAAAGTGTAAATCTTCACCTGTATAAATTATTTTTATACGTAAGTTATTTTATACTTAAGTTTTTAGTATTTTTGAAAATTTAAAATCGGCGTTTGAAATGTCCAAAGGTGTAAATTAATAAAATGCACTAGAATACATTTTTAACACTTTTTCTCTCTGTTCTTCATAATTAACAATTGGTTTTGGATATTTTATATCTTTATAATTAACATATTCGGTATCCCATTTAAGTATATCTTTGTTAGATACCTCTTTTAACTCAGGAATCCATTTCTTAATATATTCGCATTTTGGATCATATTCTTCAGCTTGACGCCATGGATTAAATACCCGAAAATAAGGTTGAGAGTCCGCTCCACCACCACTAACCCATTGCCAATTTCCATTATTATTTGCAACATCATAATCTGTAAGGGTTTGAGCAAAATATTCCTCACCTTCTCTCCAATCAATTAATAAAGTCTTGATTAAAAATGAAGCAACAATTAAACGAGCTCTATTATGCATATAACCAGTTATATTCATTTGCCTCATTCCTGCGTCTACAATTGGGAAGCCAGTTTCACCATTACACCATGCCTTAAACCAGTTAGCATTATGATGCCAGTGAATTTTATCATATTTTTGTTTTAAACTATGACCAATTACTCGTGGAAATTCATACATAACATTAGCATAAAAATCACGCCAATATAATTGTCTAATGAGTCCAGTTTTGCTGTGAAGTGCTTTATAAACTTCTCGAATTGATACACAACCAAATTTAATTGCAGCACTTAATTGTGTTGTTTGTTTATTTAAATCATTATGTGTAGCATTATAATTTTGAATACTTCTAACAGCTTTTGTTAATATTTTAATAGCCTCTGGACGTCCTCCATGTACTAGTATATCTGGATTTATTTTAGTAAATTTACTCATTGCTTGATCTAATGATATTTTATTAGAAATATTTACATCTTTACTCTTAAGAGGTAAATGTCTACTATTTGCTGGAATTTGAACCTTTATTTTAGATGCTGTATTATAATATGGTGTAAATTTTTGATATGGATCACCAGTACCAGTCTTAATTGAACCAGGTGGATGCAAATAATAATCATGATCATATGTAACAAATATTTTCATTCTTTGGCATAATTTAACAATTTCATTATCTCTCTCTCTAGCATAAGGGGTAATATCCAAATTAAATGCAACAATATTAATATCAAATGCCTTAATACAGTCAGCTATAACTTTATTATTCTTTCCATAAAAAGTATACAAATAACCACCTTGTTTTTTGATTTCTGAAGATAAATTTTCGAGCGATTCAATCATAAATTGTACAGAATTATCCGATTTATATTTATTTTCAGTTCCAACTTGTTCAGGAGTAAATATAAAAATTGTATAAATATTATTACATAATTCTGAGAGAAAATTTAATCCATTATTATCAATAATTCTTAAATCTCGTCTAAAAATAAATAAGCCATTTTCGAGTTTATTTGTCATATTATATTAAATTAATATATAAAATTATGAGTTTTAAAATAGTTTAAAAATTATTAATTTAATTATATTAAATTAAATGCATTTCTTTATTCATGATGATTTTAAACATTTGTTGGAAAAAACTACAGAAGAATTAATTTGTTTACATGAAGAATTTTCTAAAAAAAAAGAATTTCTTGAAGAGGAGAAAATAAAATTAGTTAAGGTTACACGTGATAACGAAAAAGAACAAAAGAAAATTGATGATTATATAAAATTTATATTTATTGAAATTAGTAATCGTAAAAAAATAGAAGATGAAAAAAGTATGATAACTGAAGATATCATGAGTATTGAAGGTTATAATATATTAAGTGAAAACGAACTTTCGATTATAAAAAAACAAATGGATAGAAGAGATTATTCAAAATATGGTAAATATCCTAGATGGATAGACTTAGAGAGAATTATCAGTTTTGTTATTAATATAAAAAAACAATATCCAAATTGGATATTAACAGCTTTATCTAGTGGGTGTCAACATGGTTCAATGCCTCCACAAACATTCTATAATTATGAATTTAGAGATGAAAAAAATATATATATTGATATAGGTGAAGGTAAGCTAACAAGTTCATTTAATAACGTAAGACATAATCTTCAAACCCACCAACTACGTCCTAAAACTTTAATTTGAGAGCCTTTTTTATATATATTCATATCTCTTATTTCATATAAATTTTCAAACCATTCGTTAATAAATTCTTTACAAGTAGATTCATCAACTTCTTGATTATATTGGTTTTTAATTTTCTCTCTAATTTTAATCATTGAATCGGCTAATTTATTTAAAACTTGATCACATGTTCTCATATCAGGTCGTAATCCAGCTTTAAATAAAATTTCAGATCCCCATGCGACACCAATGCCAGAAATTTTAGTTTGGTCTAGAATCAACCCTGCTAACATTTTTTTAGATTTAATCCAGCTATCAACTTCTTTGCGTAATTCATCTTCCGAACTGGTAAACCAATTTATGCCGAGATTTTTGGTTTCTTCAATATAATTATTAAACGGTATTTGGTCTCCATATATCCAACCTGTATTTAATTTTAGCAATTTATTATCATCTGATATAGATACTTTTCCTGTTAATCCAAATGACCAATTTTCACCTTCATTTTCATCATTAAATACAAATAAATGCTTACCATATGATTTAGTTTTTTCAGAATGATAAAATTTATTAATAGCTTCACTTAGAATCCAAATTTCAGGTCCTTCAGGCATTTAAATAATATACAAAATATATTTATATTATTTATAAAATTTATATTACCAATTAGTTAATTGTTTTAATCCAGACCAAAAGTTATCATTATTTTGTTTAGCTTTTTCAACTTGTTCAGCATAATAAAACGCAAGGGCTGCCGATTCTTCATTTTTGTCTTTATCTTGTTGATATAACTGCCTTAAACCTTCTTCTTTTGATAAAGGTTGGACTTGTGCAGAATCTCTATGACGTTTATATTCATCAACTGATTTAAATTTTTGAACTTTATTAAAATCATCTTCAGTAACAGGAATAACAGATTCAACATAAGCTTGTCTTAAATCAGTATAACCCATTCCTCCTCCACCAGTAAATAAAGAACCTGAAGTAAAATTACTATTATATTCTATTAAAGAAGAGCCGCCTACTGATGAAGATAAAAATGAGTCCCCAACACCTTTATATGGTGTTAACGCTTGTATTTCTTTTTTTCTTTTATCCATCTCTCTACCCATTGAATCTTTATTAATATTTTGAGGTGTAAAAATAATGTCATCATCAGATTTTAACCAATTACCATATCCATGTTCAACAGGATCTTCTAAACGATGTTTTTCAAATTGTTGATTAAACCAATCATTAAAATTTTTAGGGTCTTTAAGGTCTTTTTTTATATCAAACATTTTATCTAAAACTTCACTATTTTGTGAATCATAATATTCATTATTATCGTTAGTTTTTTTATTAGTTTTATTCTGAAATTCATATATTTCTTTTAACTTATTATAAGCTTTTCCAAAGAAAACAAAATATTTATTATCGAGTCGAGATTTATCAGGATGAGTTTTTAATACAATTTTTTTAGCTTCTTTCATGTTTTCTTCATTTAAAAATGCAGAAGTTTTAAAACCAAATAATTTATATAATTCTTCTCGTGAATAATTCTCAATATTTAAATCAAGTGCTTCATATTGATTTTTAGTATAATTAATATCAACCCGCTCAACCTCACGAGTTTGATTTTTAAATGGATCAACACCAGCAAAAGGATCAGCTTTATAATCGTTACCTGTATTTTTAATTTTAATACCAGTTTTTGAACATGTTGTCATAGAAAACTTATTTTTCTCATTATTTGATATCATTAATTATTTATAGTATTATTATTTATATTAAATTAACCTAAATAATAATTATTAAATTTGAATTTTTAATAAATATGAATTCCTAAATATTTATATATAAAAACTTTTAATTATTCATTATTTTTTTCAAAGACTCTATTATGATATACTGGATTATAAGTTTTAAATTCTTCGAGTCTTTGATTTTCAATTTCATCAATGTTAATATTTTTTGTTGTTGTATTTTATTATCGGAATAATATATGGCAGCATTAAGAGCAGATTTAGTTTTTTCTTATTGGATATATTTTTGGTATATATTGTATGCATTAAATTTAACATCTTATTCGCCCAAATTTCCATTAATAATTGGTTTAATTGATAATATTGTTATGTTGATTCTTATGTTAGTGTATGGTACAAGTACAAGGACAATTTTTTATTTTATAATTATAAATACACTTATTAAAGTGGTGCCATTATATTATTTAAGAAATGAACAAATCATGATGAAAGATATATGGTTTACTATTATATTGTTTACGATATTTGTATTTTGGTTACATTTAAATAAACAAAGCTTAATAGGTAATCTAAAACTTATACACGATTCTCTTTTATATGGTAAAAATAAAACTCCTTTTATGGCATTGATTAATAAGATAAAAAATAACTTTAAAGATTTGCAAATAATATAATTATGGAAATAAATTTAATATATAAATTTAAAGAACTCCCAGATGATTTGATTCATAAAATAATTAATTATACAGATATAATTGTATATAGAAATGGAAAGTATATTAATAGAATTAAAAAAAATAATGTAAAATATTCAATATTATACACTATTCCAAGACCAATAAAAATAGGAGAAAATAAGGTTTTATTAAAATTAATATCTTTTTCTTATGAAATAAAAGGCTATATAATAAAATATTTATATGATGAACAATTTATAAAAGTTTGTATGAAATTTGTAGTTAGAGTAACAGATGGTTTTGATAGATGTTATGAGTTACGTTCAAACTCATTATTTATACTTGATATAAATAATAAATGGTCAAAATTAATTTCATATAATATGTAAATTTATATTTTATCATAAAATAAGATATAGATTATTTTAAATATCTAAGCTAACAGTGTTACTGGCTGATTTTTTTCTACGTCCACTGCGTTTAGGCATATTACCTTCATTTTGTAAATCTTTTAAATCATTAATGCTAATAGTACTATTATCATTCATTTTCCCATCAAAAGTTGGTGTTGATGGTTGTTGAATATTTATTGTTTTAGTTTTAAGACCAGATAATATATCTGATATATCACTAGGTCCTTTCATTTCAGGTCTAGATACAGGTCGTTTAGATGTTCTATCTTGAATGTCTGGTCTTTCAAAATTCTCTCTAAGACTAATTCCATCTTCAAAATTACTCTTACTTAAATTAAGATCAGGTCTAGAAAAATTATTATTACCTGGTCTTCCCATAGGAGGTGGAACAGCATTAGGTCCTTGAGTTGCCATTGGTGGTGGTGGTCCCATTCCTCTTGGTGGTTCAGGATTCATCATATTACTCATAAATCCTCCAAATCCAGGATTAGTTTGTGCCATTGAATTAACAGCTGCATTTTGGAATGAACGCATTAAGTCAGGATTTTGACGAAGGATATCATCCATACCAGGCATAGCAGATTTAAACATAGTATTAGTCATATGAACCATCATTGCACTTCCACCGAGTTGAAAAAGAAGCTTTAATTCTGGTGCCATAGATGCTTTGCTTTTATATTTTTCATGTAGTTCACCAAAAATTTCATCATAATCAGTAATATTTTCTTGAATTTGTTCTGACCAACCATCTAATTTAATGTCAAATGGATCAAATTTCCCATTGAGAAACTCCATACCATTAATAATAGCCATTAACATATTTCCTTGAAATTTAATTGAATTTTGTTTAGATTTTTCATCCATAATAGTTTCATATTCTCCCATCATTTCTTGCAATGAAGAATCCATTGTATATTTCTTTGATAATTCAACACCTTTCTTTTCAAGAGCTTCTAACTTTCTTAAATATTTAAATTTTTCTCTTAACATTTCTTCTTTTGATAATTTAGGTTCCATTGGTACTTGTTTATCTGGATTTAATGGAATATTATTAAATTTTCCATATCCATCCCATGTTTTGTTATCATTTTCAGTCTCAGATGTAGCTTTACCTAAATCTCTAGATGACTCAAACCCACCTAAACGAATAGAAGGTTCTTCACTAAATGAAACAGAAGGTTTATCAAAAAAATCTGATTTAGGTGCAAAACTACTAGTATGTATGTCTTCAGTCAGATCATTTAATTCATTTTCAAGTTTACTTAAATCTTCTAAATCAATATCACTAGTAGGTCTACTACTTTCTCTAACTTTATCATTCATTAAAAGCTCTAAACCTCCACCAAAATTAGTTGAACGACCGAAACTACTATCATTCAAATCAAGTTCTGTAATTTCCATTAAATCTGACATATTTATTGATTAAATAGAACATTTAATTTTAAGTATTACGAATTACAATTAATATATTTAAAATTAAATTTAAAATTATAAATTATAAATTATAAATTATAAATTTTTATTATTGATAAACCATAATCCTTGTAAAAAAGCATCCGATAAATCATCTTTCTTTTTATGTTTATTAAAAAAATTTAAATGTTCATTAAACCTAAAATCTGTAGTTAATAATCCTAAACATTTGTCTATTCCTAATTTTTTTCTGTCACTATATTTTTGTTTATCTTTTGCATCACAATCTTTAAGTTTATTAGATGATGATATAAACTCTATATATTCTACATTTAAATTAGACATAATAAAATATTGAACAATCATTCCTTGAATAGTTTTCATTCTAATTGCAAGCGGTCCTATTTGATTTTCAATGATTACATAATCTATTTTAGCTTCATCTTTAAAAGTTACATTAAATTTATTTTTAATGTTCATTCCAATATTAAATAAATCAACTTCATTAGCCTTTTTACTTTCAATTGTTTCAAAATATGTATTTTGAATATATTCATTAATTAATTTTACTAAATCAGTCTTTTTAATTTTATTATCATAATTAATATTATGACTTTCTGCAATTTCATATAAATTAGATATTTTTTGCTTATTTATAAATGAAGGTTTTTGTTCAGATGTTGGTATTTGAAATTGTTGTTTTTTTGAATGTTTAATACAATAACATTTATCGTTTTTTTTAAATTTTGCTGGTTTATTACAGACTTCATTTTTTTCAATAATTCCACATTTAAATGTTTCCTCTTCTGACAAATTAATAATATCCCATTTTGTTACCTTAAAATGTTGAGCTGTTGGGGATTTATCAAAAAGACAAAATGCTAAATTTTTGATTCCAACATCAATCGAAAGTATTTTCATTATAATAATAAATTATAAAAAGTTATTATTATATTATTTTGTTAACAATTTTATTTTTTTTGATGACATCTTTTATGTAATACTTGTAAATTATCAGGTGTAGTTGGTCCTCCAGAACTCCAAGATGTAATATGATCACCTTCATATTCATCGGTTTCTTTAATAATTAATTTACATAATGGACAAATATTATTTTGTAAAGTTAATTTTTCTAAAATTTGTTTTTTAGTAAAAAACCTAGTATGATCATCTTTACTTAGCGTATCATTAATTATTTTATCAATGTTATTAATAACATTTCTTTGAAATGTAGCATTTCTACTTCCTCCTATAAGTGTTTCAGTTAAAATTAATTCAAAAGAAGTTTTAAGATTATTGGAAATTCTATTAAATAAAGGATATGATTTAATTAAATGACAACATCTTGAAATAATAAATTTATAAATTAAATAAAATTTTTTGAATAATTTTTTATCATTAGAAATTAGGTTATTAGTATAAAAATCTTTTGTAATTTTATGTATTAAATTTAATCTATTTTCAATATCAATACTGTTATTTTTAACAAATTCAATTACTGATTCATTAGTTTGTCCAATATTATTTTTAATCCAATCATCAGATAAATTTGCAATAGATGACCAACAATTAGGTAATTCATAAGACAAAATTAATAGTTCAATAATTTCAACATCAATATTTCCTCGTTGATCTTTTTTTTGAAAAAAGTTTAATGAAATAAAGTTTTGTTTGTGTTTTGCAATTATTTCATAAAATGGCATCAAAATTACCTTGTTAAATTCATAATCTGTTAAAGTTTTACTAGAACGATTTAGGATTTCATACATATCTCTCAATTTATTTCTATCATTTCTATATGTTGAATCTAATTTATTAAAGATGAAATTATAATTTCGTATTTTTGCTTTATCATTAGAATCTAAGTCTTGAAATTTTTTTTTATTATATATTTCTCCATCTAAACTCAATAAATAATTTCTATTAATTGAGAATTCGTTATTTAAAAAAGAAAGTGCTGTAGTAATTCTATGCATTCCATCCAATATTTCTTCTGATTCTTCATCATCATTTAATACAGTCCAAATAGGATTAGTTGCTCGATTAAGTAACATAGATTCAATAAATCTAGTTCTCAATTTATCATCCCAAGCTTCATAACATCTTTGAAAATCAGGTAATTTATTTATATAAACTTGACTCGCAGCTAATGCAGTTTCTTTATTAGTTCTTAAATTAATTATAGATAGCGATATATTCTCCATTAGATCTATTTATAATATAATTAGATCTAAACTCTTTAAATAGTTTTAAGGTAGATTATAAAATAAATATAAAAACAAATATAAAATTTTATAACAATAGTCAATACATAAGTGGCGAGTTTTATTCTAAAAATGTGAAAGAATTAAAACATATATTTTTATAAACATATTAAACACTAATTGATATTTATTATTTAATAATAATGGAAAACAATAATGAATTGTTAGTTAAAGTTGATTTATTAGTTTCAAAAATTACTGAATTAGAAAAACAAATGGATACGCTTAAAAATGAAAATGTTAAACTTCAAACGCAAATTACTCACGAAAGAAACAGATTAACTAATTACTTTAATCACCATTTAGGTATGCCTTATGAAAGACAAAGACGTTTAGATACGAATGGTCCATTTTAACACTTATATTTGATTACATTAATATTTTTATTTTAATAAAAAAATTGAAATAAAAAATGAATAAGCAATATAAAGATAACTAATAAACAAATACAATGGAATACGAAAACGTTATTAAAGCAATTGATAATTTAAAATATATTAATGATCAAGCATGTTCCGGTCTTATTGGAGAAAAAAAAGACATAGAAAATATTATTGAAATTGCTAATTCTTTTGGTTATACATATACAAATGAAGATTTTGAAGGAGTCGAGTTATATTATAAAAACATATTTAATTTACAAAGTGATATAATTGAAATTGTAAAAAATAAAATTAATTTACTTGATAATACAACATTTAGATATTGGAAAATTTATCGTGATTTTAAATTGTATTTTAGAAGAGTAGAAATTAATATACCAAATTTAACAGAAGAAGAAAAAATTAATAATCCAGAATACATAGGTCAACTTGTTATGAACGAAGAAAATAAAGAACTAACACAAAAATCATATGATTTAGGATATAAAATTTGCGGTTTATATTTATCTTATTATATTGAAGATAAAAGTAAAAGATTAGAACATTGTGAAAATTTATTAAATGAATTAACAGATAAAAATGAAATTTTAAAAGTTAATAAATATATATCAAAACTTAAAAAAATTTATAAATTATAATTTATTTATTTGAATTGTTACTTAAAGTAGATTTGAAACAACATAGCGTAAGATTTAATTATCAAGGTTTTACAGAACATAAATCATATCGTATTGGAGATGGTAAGTAATTTAGAAAAATATATAAAGATAATTTTATATTATAATTAAATGACAGAATACAATATTTATAGTAGTTTTTTAATGGTATGCGATTGTAAATCATATAGAGATACATTAACTATCAATTCATATATTTCGGTTCAATTTAAAATAAATAAATATGACATAAAATATTTACTTAATTACAAAGAAAAACCAGTAGAATATGATATTTTATTACATGATTTATATAAAGATGAGTATTGGGTTTTAGATAGAAACTATATCATTAATGAAAAGCAATTTGATAATATAAATTATGACGATATAGTTAAATATGTAATTCAATACGTAGAGGATAATAATAGAATTTTTAAGTTATGTTTTATTGAAATGAAGCATTTTTTATTGAATAAATTAAATAACACCAATATTGTAATATTTAATAAATTGTTTGATGATTATTATAAAGAAGCAATAACAAATAAAATAATTGTTAATAATTATTATAATACATTTATTAGTATCTTAGAAGAGACTAAAGAAGATGATAAAATTGGTAATTATTTTTTACTTAATCACGAAGATTTTTTTGATGAGATGTTAAGTCAATATTGTATAACTCATTATCATAAAGAAATAATTACTGATGCAAATTATATTATTACAACTATAAATAATTTGTTAAAATAACAAAAATTGATTTAAAAATTGATTAAATATTATAATTCATCCAAATTAAATTTAATAAAATCTTCTTCTTTTTCAGTATAAACTACTTCATCAACCTCATCTGGAACTATTATTTTTATTTTTTGTATAAGCATATTGTAATATATATTATG
>Ga0194133_10000452_pt1 | contig 84023 bp, 87 predicted proteins | sample TA2KigOf40mmetaG_FD_155448 | JGI IMG/M metagenome (GOLD analysis project Ga0194133, IMG submission 155448) | Freshwater microbial communities from Lake Tanganyika, Tanzania - TA2015055 Kigoma Offshore 40m | ecosystem: Environmental > Aquatic > Freshwater > Lake | place: Tanzania: Lake... | reverse complement strand
GACAAGCGCAACATTGGAGACCTCCCCGGTCCTCGAAACTACATTCCTCTGTGACGTCTCACGTGCACGATTGGTTCCCGGGGGTCCGAAGCCATCCCCAACGTGCACCCACTCCCCATTGACCACTAGAGCAAGAGGCAAATGGTGGGGCTAACAAGAATCGAACTTGTGACCTCATCCTTATCAGGGATGCGCTCTAACCAACTGAGCTATAGCCCCGTATCGGGAAGTCGGACTCTACCCCGCGTCCGGACCACCCTCAACCGGCCGTGCGACCACCTCTTCCTCGAGAACCGACACGCGCACACCTCCCACCAGTTCGGTGATGAGGTTGAAGATGATCGCCCCGAGCACCCAGAGACCCGTGCCGAGCACGACCGCGAACAGACCGAAGAGTGCCGTGCCGGAGAATACCTGCCCGCCCCTGAAGGAGAACGACTCCCAACCGAAGGACTCCATGAAGTTCTCGATGTTGTCCAGTGTCCCAGTCACACTCGCCACGTTCCACAACAGCAACCCGGTCACGAGGACCACCACGTACAGTGCGGCATGGAACACGAGGCCGACGCGCGCCACGCTCCATGGGTCGATCTCGCGCACGGTGCGCACCACTTTGCGCACGCGACGCCGCGGGGGATTCATGTCGGCGACCACGGCTGAAGCGTAGACCTGACCACGGCGTCGCTGTTCACACGCGACCAGTTCCGTGCCGTCCCTGTTCGAAGCCGTCTCACCGATCCTCGCGCACCGCCGATGCAACCGCTGTTCCGCAGGACGAGTCCACCCGAGCCGTGACCGGGTCCCCCGACCACACCCGCACGGTGACACCCAGCAGTCGTGCCAGATCACCGCCGATCTCCTCGCCGTGGGCGGTGAGTGCGAGTGCGACCGCGTCCGCCGTGTCCTGAGCGCACCGGGCATCGTGCATCGACCGTGCGACCGAGGTGATCGAGGCCGCGCCCACCACGGTGGTCAACAGCCACCACACAGTGAGCGGGGTGACCGAACCGCGGTCAGTCGTCGTCGGCCGAGAGGATCGGTGCGACCGAGGCAACTTGGGCACCGTCGTCGAGGTTCATCAGCCGCACACCGGTGGCGGCGCGGCCCTGACTGGAGATCTGCTTGACCTCGGTGCGGATCGTGACCCCGTTCGATGCAACCGCGACGATCTCGTCCTCGATGCCCACCATGAACGCGGCCACCACGTGGCCCTTCCTCGAGGTGATCTTCACCCCGATGACACCCATCGTGCCGCGACCCTTGCGAGGGAAGTGAACGTTCTGGGTGCGCTTGGCATAGCCGGCATCCGACACGATCAGCAGAGCGTTGTCGTCCTTGCCGGCGTCGGCCGAGACGACGAAGTCGCCACTGCGCAACTTCATGCCGCGCACACCGGCTGCGGTGCGACCCATCGGGCGCACCTCCCTCTCGGAGAAGCGGATCACCTGACCGGAGTGGCTCACGATGAAGATGTCGTCGTCTCCCGCAGTCTCGATGACGCGCACCAACTCGTCGCCCTGCCTGAGGTTCAGCGCGATGAGGCCGTCGCGCCGGCTCGAGTTGTAGGCGTCGAAGGCGGTCTTCTTCACCTGACCGTGCTTGGTCACGAAGAACAGGAACCGCTCGCCGGGGAATTCGCGTGTGTCGATGATCGCCTGGATCGTCTCGCCGGCCTGCAGCGGCAGCAGGTTCACGATCGGGATGCCCTTTGCGGTGCGTTCGCGCTCGGGGATGTCGGCCGCACGCAACTTGTAGACGCGACCACGGTTCGAGAAGAACAACAGGTACGCGTGCGCGGTGGTGAACATCACGCGCCGCACGATGTCGTCTTCCTTGAGCGAGGCGCCCTTGACACCACGACCACCGCGGGCCTGGGCCCGGAACGAGGCGGCCGGCACGGCCTTCACGTACTGGGCCTGGGTCATCACGACGACCAGTTCCTTGTCGTCGACGAGGTCCTCGAGACTCATCTCACCCACGTCGTGGGTGATCTGGCAGACACGGGGGGTGGCGAACTCCTTCCTCACGTCCTCGAGCTCGGTCTTGATGACGCCACGGAGCTTCTTGTCCGAGTTCAGGATCGACTCGTACTCCTTGATCCTGGTGTTCAGGTCCGCGATCTCCTTCTCCAGATCGATGCGCGAGAGCTTGGTGAGTTGGCGGAGTTGCATGTCGAGGATGTCGACGGCCTGGCGTTCGGAGAACTCATACGGCTTCTTCATGAGTGCATCCTTGGCACTGCCCGCGTCGTCGGACTCGCGGATCAGCTTGATGATCTTGTCGATCACGTTGAGGGCCTTGATGCGGCCCTCGAGGATGTGGGCCCTCTCGCGCGCCCTGTCGAGGCGGTACTGGGTGCGGCGGGTGACGACCTCTATCTGGTGGACGACGTAGCCCTCGAGCGCGTCCTTCAGCGACAGCGTGCGCGGCACCCCGTCCACGAGGGCAACCATGTTCACGGGGAAGGCGGTCTGGAGGCTCGTCAGCTTGAAGAGATTGTTCATCACCACGTTCGCGTTCGCGTCGCGCTTCAACTCGATGATGAGGTTGGTGGCACCACCGGAGGAGTTGTCGTTCACATCGGCGATGCCCTCGAGGTCCCCGCCGTCGACGAGTTCCTGGATGCGGGCCGCGATCGAGGAGCACGACGTCTGGTACGGCAGTTCGGTGACGCGGATCTCCATCCGGCCCTTCTTGCCCTCCTCTATGGCGACGGTGGCACGCATCTTCACCGAGCCCCGACCGGTCTTGTAGGCCTCGATGATCCCCGAACGACCCAGGATCTGCCCCCCGGTCGGGAAGTCCGGGCCCTTCACGAAGTTCATGAGATCCTCGGGGGTCGCATCGTCGTTGTCCAGGAGGTGGATGGTGGCGTCGATCACCTCTCCGAGGTTGTGCGGCGGGATCGAGGTGGCCATGCCGACGGCGATCCCTTGGCTGCCGTTGACCAGCAGGTTCGGGAAGCGGGCGGGCAGGACGCGGGGTTCCTCGGTGGTGCCGTCGTAGTTCGGGATCATCTCCACGGTGTTCTCGTCGATCCCGTCCAACAGGCGCATCGCGAGGCTGTGCAGGCGCGACTCGGTGTAGCGGGCCGCGGCGGGCCCGAAGTCGGGCGAGCCGTAGTTGCCGTGGAAGTCGATCAGGGGATGGCGCAGCGAGAAGGGCTGTGCCATGCGCACGAGAGCGTCGTAGATCGCCGAGTCACCGTGGGGGTGGTAGCGGGCCATGGTGTCGCCGGTGACGCGCGCGCACTTGACGAACGGGCGGTCCGGGCGGAAGCCCTGCTGGTCCATGTCCCAGATGATCCGTCGGTGCACCGGCTTCAGTCCGTCGCGCACGTCCGGCAGGGCACGCGACATGATCACCGACATCGCGTAGTCGAGGAACGACCGCTCCATCTCGTCGGCGAGCGGAATCGGCTGGATCGGATCGCTCGGCGGCGGCGCGTTCACGTCGGTCATCTCCGGCGTCTCCTAGAAGTCGAGGTTGCGCACGTCGCGCGCGTTGGTCGTGATGAAATTCTTGCGGCTCTCCACGTCGTCGCCCATGAGGACGCTCATCACCTCGTCGGCGAGTGCGGCCTCCTCCACGGTGACCTGCAGCAACGTGCGTGTCGAAGCGTCCATGGTGGTCGACTTCAACTCCTGCCAGTCCATCTCGCCGAGACCCTTGAGTCGCTGGAACTCCTTCTTGTGTCCCGGCTTCTCGGCGAGGAACGCGGCCTTGGCGGCGTCGTCCTTCAAATAGACCTTCTCCTTGCCGACCTCGGTGGAGTACAGCGGCGGCTGGGCGATGTACACGTAGCCCGCCTCGACCATCGAGCGCATCTGACGATAGAAGAACGTCAGGAGCAGGGTCCGGATGTGACTGCCGTCGACGTCGGCATCGGCGAGTGCGATCACCTTGTGGTACCGGGCCTTGGTGGCGTCGAACTCGTCGCCCACGCCGCCACCGATCGCGGTGATCAGGGCCTGGATCTCGTTGTTCTTCAGCATCTTGTCCAGACGCGCACGCTCGACGTTCAAGATCTTGCCGCGGATCGGCAGGATCGCCTGGGTGCGGGGGTCGCGCGCGTCCACCGCGGTGCCACCGGCCGAGTCACCCTCGACGATGAACAGTTCGCTCTCCTCGGCATTCGAACTGGAGCAGTCCTTCAATTTGTCGGGCATGCCCGCACCCGAGAGCGCGGTCTTGCGACGAACCGCGTTGCGGGCGTTCTTCGCGGCGAGCCGTGCCTGCGACGCCGCGATCGCCTTCTTGATGACCTTGTTGGCTTCGGTCGGGTTCTCGTCGAACCACTCGGCAAGGAACTTGTTGGTCGCCTTCTGCACGAACGAGCGCGCGGGCACGTTGCCGAGTTTGGCCTTGGTCTGGCCCTCGAACTGGGGTTCGCGCACCTTGACCGACACGATCGCGGTGATGCCCTCGCGGATGTCCTCGCCGAGCAGGTTCTCGTCCTTCTCCTTCACGAGTCCCTTGTCGCGGGCGTACCTGTTCGCCACCGAGGTGAGGGCCGTTTTGAAACCCTCGACGTGCATGCCCCCCTCGGTGGTGGAGATCCCGTTCGCGTACCCGTGGACGCCCTCGTAATAGCCGGTGTTCCATTGCAGCGCGACGTCGAGCTCCATGCCCTCGTCCTCTTCCTCGTCGGTGTAGGAGGCCACCTTGTTGAACAACGGTTCCTTGGCGGCGTTGAGGTGCTTGACGAAGTCGATGATGCCGCCCTTGTACTGGAACGTGACCGTCTGTTCCTTGCCGGGGCGCTCGTCGATGAAGACGACCTCGAGGCCCTTGTTGAGGAACGCCATCGTCTGCAGGCGCTCCATCACGGTGCGCGCGACGAACTCTGTTCCCTCGCTCGCAAAGATCACGGGGTCGGGATAGAAGGTGACGGTCGTGCCCGTCTTGCGACCGCGACCGGGTGTGGTGCCCGTCTTCTTCAACTTGCTGACCGGCTTGCCACCGTCCTTGAACTCCATCGTCCAGCGGTCGCCGGCGCGGTCGACCTCGAGCAGGACGCGAGTGGACAGTGCATTCACGACGCTGACGCCCACGCCATGGAGACCACCCGAGACCTTGTACCCCTCTCCGCCGAACTTTCCGCCGGCGTGCAGAACGGTGAGCACCACCTCGGCCGCACTCTTGCCCTTGTGGGGACCGGAGGGATAGGGATCGACGGGGATTCCGCGACCGTTGTCGTCCACCCGGCAACCTCCGTCGTCCTGGAGGGTCACCGACACCCGCGTGCAAAAGCCCGCCATGGCCTCGTCGACCGCGTTGTCCACCACCTCCCAGATGAGGTGGTGGAGCCCCGCGAGTCCGGTCGAGCCGACGTACATGCCCGGCCGCTTGCGCACCGGATCGAGGCCCTCGAGGACCTGGATGTCTTTTGCGCCGTAGTCGGCTGAGGGGGTTTTTGAGGGTGCCTTCTTGGGTTCAGCCATGACCCTGAAATTCTACCCGCGGGGCGTGTTGCTCACCGCGAACGTCGCACCCGTATCTGCAGGGATTCGACCTCGTCTCCCACATGCTCCCGCAATGTGGAGATGAGTTTTGCCTCGAGGAAGCGCAATTGTGTCGCCCACGCGTTGTCCACGACCTCGACATGGAGGACCCTGTTCTCCAGCCGCTTCGGAGCGACGTTGTCAGCGATGGCCTCACCCACGATGTCACGCCAGTTGCTGAACAGCCCGACGGCTGACTTCTCGTCCACCATGCGGATCCGTTGGAGCACCCGTGTCAGCAGTTCGACGAGGGGCTTGGGGTCTCGGCGCCGCTGCGAGATCTCGTCAGCCATGGTCGTTCCCCCCTCCCTCGGTGCCTGATCCCGTGTGCCGGGCCGAGTCTTCCCCGGGGGTGGGACCAGACACCACTGCCCCCGCCGAGATCGTGATCACAGCATCCGGATGGGCGACCGCCGGCAGGGCCCCGGCGGTGGTGATGATCACCTGGCCGGCCGGCATGTGGGCGAGCAGCCGCTCGCAGCGGCCCGGGTCGAGTTCGCTGAGGACATCGTCGAGAACCAGCAATGGCGGCTCCCCCGCCACCTCGGTGACGAGCCGGTGGATGCCCAACCGGAGTGCGAGCGCGAGAGTCCGGCACTCCCCCTGGGACGCATGCGACCTCGCCGGCATGCCCTTGACCATCAGGGACACATCGTCGCGATGGGGCCCGACGCTCGACACTGCGCGCCGGACATCCTCGTCGCGGGCGCCGGCCAACGCCGCCGCCAGACCGATGCGGCGCCATTCGGGCTCATAGATCACCTCGACCGGGACCGCCCCGCCGGCGAGTGCCTCGTAACTGTCCTGCACGAGCGGCGCGAGTCGCGCCACCAACTCGGCGCGGGCGTCGCCGAGCCGGGTTCCTTCCAACACGAACTTGTCGTCCCAGACCTCCAGGGTCGTGGCCAGGTCGTGGGTCAGTCGACCGTGCGACTGCTTGAGCAACACGTTGCGCTGGCGCACGATGCGATCCACCTCCAGACGCAGACGGTCGTTGCGCGGCGAAAGCGCCACGAGTGCATCGTCGAGCAGATCACGGCGCGCACTGGGTCCCTCGTAGACCACCTGGAGATCCGAGGGGGCGAACACGGTCGAGCGCACCACGCCCAACAGGTCGCGCACGCGCCCGAGACGCTGTTTGTTGATGAGCACGCGGTTGGGTCCGGCGCGGTTGATCTCGGCCTCGACCAGGATCTCGCGACCATCTGGTTGCACCACCGTCGCGCGAAGGTACGCGGTGTCTGAACCCTCGCGCACGAGCGCATCGTTGGGCACCCCGCGGAAACTGCGCAGGCTCGAGAGATAGCTCATCGCCTCGGCGAGGGACGTCTTGCCCTGCCCGTTCCTGCCGATGACCGCGGTGATCCCGCGGTGCGGTTCGATGACCGCAGATGCGTACACACGGAAGTCGGTGAGTTCGATGCGTGTGATCACGACGGCTCCATGGTGCCGACGCGGCGACTCACGAACGCTGCGGCATCAACAGGTACAGGTACGAGTCGTCGCCGACCGGCTTGATGATGGCCGGTTTGTTCGGCTGACTGGTCGCAATCGTCACCTCTTCGGTTCCGCACGCGTCCACTCCAGCCGCGAGATAGTCGCTGTTGAACGCCGCGGTGATCTCCTCGCCGGTGAACGAGGCGTCGACATCCTCCACGCTCGTGCTGCCGTCGGTGAGTTGCACCGTGAGACGCGCGCCCTCGGCCGACATGCGCAAGCGCACAGGTGCCATCTCGTTGGCGAGGACTCCGGTGCGTCGCAGCGCGTCGAGCAGGTCGCCGCGGTTCACGGTGAGCACGTTCGTGTTGTTCGACGGCACGATTGAGCGGTACGGCGGGTAGTCGGCGTTGATCAGACGTGTGGTCAACAACATCGATGGCGATTGAAACGTCGCGTCGACCCCGCTGAATCGCACTGAGATCTCATCGGACATGTCGAGCAGTCGGCCGAGTTCTGCCAACGCTCGCGCAGGGAGGAGGAATTTGTCGCTCGATAGCGCGTCGGTTCCCGGGAGTTCCTTGATGGCGAGCCGGTATCCGTCGGTTGCCGCCAATTCGATGCCCTGTGGTGTCGAGGCCATCACCACGGCGTTCAACTGTGGGCGTTGCGGTTCCCTGCTCGCAGCCAGCACCACGCGCTCTAGCGCCGATTTGAACGTCGTCGAGGCGATGGTGACGGGCTCACCGGACGAGATCGGCGACCGCGGGAACTCGAGCGCGTTGAGGGTCGGCACTGTGAAGGTGGAGCGGCCCGCGGCGATGGTGGCGTTGTCGGCGGCGATCTCTACGGTGACCTTGCCTTGTGGCATGACCCGCACGATGTCGTTGAGCATCCGCGCGCTGACCAGTCCCTGTCCGTCGGTGTCCCCACCGACCGTCAATTGGAACTGGAGCAGGATGTCCGTGTCCGTGCTCGTCGCCACGAGGGTGTCCCCGGTGAGGGTGAGTTTCACACCCGACAGAGCCGGGGTGCCCGCATTGCGCGTCGAGGCAATGCGAGCGAGGGCCCCGAGTGCTTCGGCGAGATGGCTCTGTTCGCTCCTGAACTTCACGGTCTGCTCCGGGTTTTTGGGGTGGGCTGAGTGTACGACGCGAGAATCAATGGCACCGGACGGGATGATTCTTCTCTAATGGTGTTATTAAGTGCTGTGGAGTGTGGAGAAGCACCCTCCGGACCAATCGACGCACCGAAACTGCCTGTGTGTGACGAGGGGCCGCCACACACACCTTCCGCGCGTGTAATTCGGTGCGGTGTGGACCGTGGCGGGGTTGTCCCCGTTCGTGCACACACCACCCACAACGAATCCACCCGTTCGCACACAGAACCGGTGTTCGCCCGGAGATGGCGGCGATCGGTGGTGTGCGTGCAGGGTGCGGGGTTGTCCATGGTTCGGCTTAAGAGTTCTTGATCCGGGTGATGATGTCGGTGACCTGGTCATAGGTGGCCTTGTCCTCACGCATCAACCGTTGGACCTTGTCCACGGCATGGATGACCGTGGTGTGGTCGCGACCACCAAAGAGGCGGGCGATCGCCGGGTAACTGAGCTCGGTCATGTCGCGGAACACGTACATGGCGAGTTGGCGTGCCGAGACCAGGGGTCGCTGACGGGATTTGCCCTTCAGGGCCTCGACCGAGAAGCCCAGGTACGAGGCCATCTCGCCGAGCATCTCTTCGTCGGTGCGGACCTTGGCCACGTTCTGGGTCAGCAGGTCGGCAAGTTGCATCTCTGCCATTTCGATGGTGGCCGATTCGCGGGTGAGGTTGGCGTAGGCCGCCACCCGAATGAGGGCACCCTCGAGTTCACGGATGTTCGACGTCACGTGCGAGGCGATGAACTCGAGCACCTCGGCCGGGAGTGGGGTGTTGTCCCGCTCCGCCTTGTTCCGGAGGATGGCCAGACGGGTCTCCATGTCCGGGGGCTGGATGTCGGTGACCAAACCCCAGCGGAACCGACCACGGAGGCGGTCCTCGAGGGTCGGGATGGCGTCGGGCATGCGGTCCGAGGAGATCACGATCTGTTTGTTCGCTCCGTGGAGGGAATTGAAGGTGTGGAAAAACTCCTCCTGCAGACCCTCTTTGCCCTCCATGAACTGGATGTCGTCGATGAGAAGAACGTCGACGTCGCGGTAGCGACGCTTGAAGGCAGTGGTCGAGTTGGTGCGGATTGCGTCCACATACTCATTCAGGAACGTCTCGGTCGAGACGTAACGCACCTCGTAGTGCGCGTAGTGCGCGTGCACGTACCACCCGATCGCATGCAGCAGGTGGGTCTTGCCCAGACCAGCCGAGCCGTAGATGAAGAGCGGGTTGTACGAACGTGCGGGGGTCTCGGCGACACGCAACGCGGCGGCGAGCGCGAACTGGTTCGACGCGCCCTTGACGAAGTTGTCGAAGGTGTAGCGGGGGTTCAAGCCGGTCGCAAAACCCCTGCCGTTGCTGGTGTTTTGTGCGTTCTGTGCGTCGACGGTCTCGACACCCACGGACACCGACGACAGTGCCGAGCGGTCGTCGATTTCGATGTCGGAGATCTCGATGATGAGCTCCCGGTCGCTCTCGCCGATCTCGTCGAGGGCCTCCAACACGAGAGGCCGGTAGCGGGTGACGATGCGATCGCGCACGATCGCGTTGGGCACTCGGAGCACGAGCCGTTCGTCGTCGCTGGAGAGTGCCACGACATCGTTGAAGGTCGAGTACCAGACACCCTCGGACACCTGTGTCTTCAACAGTTGGGCTGTCGCATTCCAAACCGCTTCGTGGTTGCTCACGTGGGGCCTCCTTCGTCCGCTCCACAGAGTTATCCACAGCCTGTGGACTCCGCCACCGATGCTCCCCACCGGAATTGGTGACCGTAGCAGGACTTGTGGATAGTCAAAATTGGAGACCAGCCGCCGCTTCGCCACCCCGCGTGGCGGTGTCTGGCAGTCGCCAGCAACAGCACCTCGATCATGGGTGGCGAGGCCACACCATGCGGTCCCACGAAGGGCGTCGGGGCCTCCATGGCCTCCAGGCTCTCCCCCGTGGGTCAGAAACTGGGGTGAGTGGAGTCCCCTCGACACGGTTAGCCTCCCATGGCGTCTGTCGGGTGCCGAAAGCTCAGGCAGATCTCGTGATGTCTGCTCCGCCAAGAGCTTGTCCCCCAGAGGAATCGCCATGAAGCGCACCTTCCAACCCAACTCCCGTCGCCGGGCCAAGAAGCACGGATTCCGTGCCCGCATGGCCACCCGTGCCGGACGTGCCGTGCTCAAGTCCCGCCGGGCCAAGGGCCGCCACCGCCTCAGCGCTTGATCGGTCGTATCTCTGGTCGATCTGCCCACCTCGCCATCAGGCGTCGGGGGCGGCATCTCCGGAGTGGTTATTTGTCCTGCACGATGCTTCTCGATCCATCTCTTCCCGGTCCCCACGTGGGCTACGCGCTCAGTCGCGCCTACGGCCCGGCTGTGGCCAGAAATCGCCTTCGGCGCCAACTTCGTGAAATTGTGAAAACCCACGAGACCGCACTGGCTCCCGGGTTCTATGTCTTTGGCGCCTCTCCGCGGGCCCGTCAGGCGTCGTTCGGGGATCTGGAGGTCGCGATGGCGAGTCTTGTGACCAAGTGTGCCGCGGGGGCGACGCGATGAGTCACGCTTTGTCGAACCCGGCGCCGCACGATCACGCCCCGCAGACCCCGGTGCAACGCCGTCTCATCGCGATGATCCGGTGGTACCAGCGGGCGCGCGAGGGCCAGCCGTCGCCGTGCCGGTTCTGGCCGTCGTGTTCCCACTATGCCATCGAGGCGCTCGAGACCCACGGGTCGAGCCGCGGTCTGTGGTTGACCGCACGCAGGATCACCCGCTGTCGTCCCTTCGGTGCATCCGGAGTCGACCCCGTTCCCGCGCCGAAGGTGCGCAGTTAGGAGAGGCCCGAATGTTCCAGGCAGCCGCATGGTTGATCGACACGTTCTACGCGTGGGTCAATGACTACACGTTCGCTTTGTCGATGGTGGCGATAGCGATCATGCTCCTCATCACGCCACTCACGTTGAAGAGCACCAAGGGGATGCTGCAGATGCAGCGTCTCCAGCCCGAGATGCGCCGGATTCAACTGGATTTCAAGGGCGATCGCCAGCGCCTGAACGAAGAGATGATGAAGCTCTACCAGGAGCACAAGATCAACCCTCTGTCGTCGTGCCTGCCTTTGCTCGCGCAGATGCCGGTCTTCATCATCATGTTCCGCGTGCTCACGGGGATGACCAAGCGCGACGACGTCGGCCTGTTCGACCCCCAGTACATCGACAAGGGCAGCGACCTCTACGCCTCGCTCAAGGGCGCACGTGAGATGCTCTCGCTCGGCATCGATCTCGCCGTCACTCCGGCCAACGCGATGGGCCAAGACTTCGTGGGGGGCCTCCCCTACGCGTTCCTGATCGTGGTTCTCGGCGGGTTGTTCTGGGTTCAGCAGAAGATGGTCGCGAACCGCGCCTCTGCCCCCACCATGTCGCCCGTCCAGGCCAAGGTCATGCAGTACCTGCCCGTGGTGTTCGCGATTTTTCAGGTCTTCCTGCCCACCGGACTCGTCGTGTACTACATGGTTCAGGCCATTGTGCGAATCCTGCAGCAGTGGTACATCACCCGCCGTTTCTACGGTGAGGGCGGCCTTGGCCAACTGGCACAAGAGGCCAGCGCCAAGGCACGAGAGTTGGCCGGCAAGCCGGAAGAGAAAGCCAGCAAGCAAAAGGATGAACGAGCGCAAGCACAGCCCGACGGCCCCATCCAGAGCAAGCGAGTCACACCCAGCAAGAACCGTCCTACCCCGAGTGGGCGGCCCGTTCGCCCGGTTCCCCCGAGCAAGCGCAAGAAGTAAAGGACCACGACATGCAGTGGATCGAAACGACCGGAGGGTCGATCGAAGAGGCCAAGGACCTCGCACTCAACCAACTCGGTATCGCCGAGGACGACGCTGAATTCGAAGTGATCGAGGAGCCCTCGACGGGTCTGTTCGGTCGTACCCGTGGGGAGGCCCGTGTGCGGGCCCGTGTGCGCCCGACGTCCCCTCGGGCCAAGGTGGAGAGGCGTGATCGCGATCGTCGCGGTGGCCGTGACCGAGACGGGCGATCCCGCGAGCGGTCTGGTGAATCACGCGAGCGCGGCGCCAACCGCGGGGGCGAGCGCGGCGATCGCCGCGAGCGCCAAGATCGTCCCCCTCGCGAGAAAGTCGATGTCGATCCTGCTGTGGTTGGCCAGGCTGCGGCCGACTTCCTTGGTGGTCTCGTGGAGGCTTTCGGTGCCACGGGCAATGTGACGGTGATCCGTGAGGATGGCGAGATCGAGGTGCGCGTCGACGGCTCAGAACTGGGCCTTTTGGTTGGGCCCGGTGGCGCAACCTTGCTCGCGATTCAAGACCTTGCCCGCGTCGCCAGCCAGCGACGCCTCGGCGACCAGGACACCCGCCTGCGGATCGACATTGCCGGGTACCGCGAGCGCCGCAAGGAGGCATTGGGCCGCTTTGCCCAGAAGGTGGCCGCGGACGTGATTGAGAGCAAGTCTGCCCGCATGCTCGAGCCGATGACCTCGGCCGATCGCAAGGTGGTCCACGACACCCTCGCCGAGATGGACGGCGTCAGCACCAGGTCCGAGGGTGAAGAGCCTCGTCGTCGCGTGGTGGTTGAGCCCGCATAACCGCACAGGGGCACGAGCCCGCCAGCCTGCTGTGGCAGGTGGTTCACCTGACCAAGTGACCATAGAGAGCCCGCCAGATGGCGGGCTCTCTGCATCTCAGGCCACGGATTAGCCTCGGCTCGTGGTTGCTCCTCGTCGAACTCTCGCCGAGGTTCTCACGGTTGCGCAACGCATGGGCACGTTGGGAGATCGGCCCATCGAACAAGTGATCCACCATGCCCGACAATTCGTCCCGGCTCTCGAGGGGATCACAGGTCGTGTACTCGACATCGGGACCGGGGCCGGGATCCCGGGGCTGGTCATCGCCGAGGCCCGACCGGACCTTCGACTGACGCTGCTGGATCGGCGCCAAACCCGGATGGACGCCCTGCGCGTGGCCGTGGCAGGGATGGGGCTCGAGGACCGGGTCGAGGTCGTCACTGGCGACACCGATCTCTTCGCCCGGGATCTGGAGAGAGCGGGTGCATATTCGGCAGTGGTCGCAAGAGGGTTCGGACCCCCGTTGGACACCGCCCAGAAAGCTCGCCCGTTCCTCGGCGAGGGTGGGGTTCTGGTGGTGTCGGAGCCTCCGGAAGAAGACCCCGACCGATGGCCCCTCGACGGTCTCGGGTCGCTGGGGTTTGGTCCCGCCGAACAACTGGTGGGGGTGGTTCGGATCACTGTGGGCGGCTAGAACCGTTGAAAAATAAGGGATCGGTGATGTTTCACGTGAAACAAGGGGGTCATATGGGCGCTTCAAATGTTCCACGTGAAACATTGGGGGGACGTGGAGCCGCGTCTCTGGGGCTATCCACCGACCGGTGACAGGGGCGTTCTAGTCTGTGGACAAATCTTCTCCGTCCGGGGACCAACTTTGAAGGGAGTGCTCCGATGACCCAAGCGGGATGCAGTGTCGTGGCCGTTTCCCTGCAAAAGGGCGGCGTTGGCAAGACCACTACCGCGATCAATCTGGGTGCTGCGCTCGCCGAGTTGGGGTTCCGGACCTTGATTGTGGACCTCGACCCCCAAGGAAATGCTTCGTCGGGCTTGGGTGTGCATCCGCCCGAGGATGCACCAACGATTGCTGATGTGCTGCGGCGTGAGGAAAAATTGGAGAACATCGTCGAACCGACTGCCGAAAGGAATTTGTTCGTTGCCCCGGCCCCGATGGGCCAGATGCTGGCCGAGGTCGAGGCCCAATTGGTCGCCGAGATGTTCCCCCAACCCCGACTGAAGGACGCAATTGATTCCATTCGCGACGAGTGGGATTACATGCTCCTGGATTGTCCACCCACGTTGGGTCGTTTGACCGTCAATGCCTTCATGGCTGCTGACACTGTGCTTGCACCGGTGCAGTGCCAATATTTCGCTCTCGAGGGACTGCGGGACCTGAGTGAGGTGGTGCGCCAAGTCAGGGCTGCGCTGAATCCTGATCTTGAGATTGGGCACTATCTGTTGACTATGGCCGAGCAGTCAAAAAAGCTCTCGCAGGAAGTCGAGGGCGAACTGAGGACAGCCTTTGGCGGGAAGGTGTTCAAGGCCGTGATCCCTTACAACGTGAAACTGGCCGAGGCGCCTTCGATGGAGATGTCGGTCCTGAAGCACGCAACTGGTTCAAAAGGCGCCCAGGCATATCGGGCCGTCGCAAAGGAGTTGAGTCATGGCAGAACGCCGAAAGTTAGGTAGGGGACTGTCGACCCTCATACCGACGTCAGTGCCCCCGAAGAAAGAGACTCCCGCCTCGAAGGCGAAGTCGCGGCCTGTCAAGACGCAGGCCACCCCCGCTTTGCCGGATTCGGCCTTGCGCGATGTGCCGATTGACTCAATCACAGCGAATCCGCACCAACCCCGTGTTCATTTTGATGACAATGCCCTCGGCGAACTCGCCAAGTCGATCAAAGAAATCGGCATCCTCCAGCCACTGCTGGTGCGAGAACTCGCTCCCGGAACGTATGTCCTGATCGCGGGCGAGCGCAGGTGGCGCGCCGCGCGAAAAGCGAACTTGAAGGTCGTGCCGGTGGTGGTGCGTGAGATCACTGAGATCGAGAGTGTCGAGCAAGCCCTGGTGGAGAACCTCCATCGTGAGGACTTGACGGCACTCGAGGAGTCGTCGGCGTACCAGCAACTTGTTGAAGATTTTTCACTTACGCATGAGCAGGTGGCAAAGCGCGTGGGAAAAAGCCGGGCCGCCGTCACCAATTCGCTGCGCCTCCTCACCCTGCCCGCCACGGTGCAGGGCTACTTGGCCGACGGGCGTCTCACCGCTGGTCATGCCCGCGCCCTGCTCGGGTGCTCATCTGCACCGGTGATGGAACGCCTCGCTGCGGCTGCCGTCAAAGAGGGCTGGTCGGTCCGCGCGACCGAGACCGCGGTCAAGGATGGTGTCGAGGATCGCCCGACCAAGAAGAAGATCGCACCGGGGCTCAAGCCCGCCGGTCTGCTGGAGCTGGAGAATCTGCTCGCGGAACATCTCGCCACGCGGGTCTCGGTGTCGATGGCGGGCAGACGAGGCCGCATCTCGATCGACTTCGCCGACCTGGTGGACCTGGAGCGCATCTACCGCGTCATGATCGAGGGTGGGTCGGACTAGCGACCCTCACGGTGAATTGCAACCGTGAAATTCGCATCCACAGACTGTGAACGTCAACAGTGGACTGAGAGTTCTCTGTTGTGCACAGGTGTGGATGACCTGTGGAGAATGTGCTCGTGGCTCAGACTTCGTGCAATGGGTCGATGCGCCATGCATCGAGTGCATCGTTGACGGCGAGCGAGATCGCCGATGCCTTCAGCGAGATCAGCGATGACGGCCCGAGCGAGCACAGCACGGCCGGCATGCGCGTCTCCCGGAGGACCGCATGCCGCACACCCGATGTCGACACGGTGACCTCGGGGATGCGGTCGGCGAGGGCGGCGGCGATTCGCATCGCGAGGTTGCGCCCGCCCACAGAGACGAACGTGGGAACCTCGTAGAACTGGACGGTGCAGCCCGAATCGGGCGAAGGCTCGAAGCCGATGTAGACGTCGGCCGAGTACGAGTTGGCGGCCCGGGCTTGCGTGCCGGCCTCGGAATCCACCGTTGAGGTGAGACTGTGCGACTGTGCGCAGCGCCGAGCGACGGCGTGTGCGATGTGGGCCACGGATCCGAAGTGCCCGATCACGATGCGTGCATCGTCCCTGTGGTCGGAATCGGCCAGCCCGACCAACTCGCGAACCACTGCCACACCGGGGCCTGCGCCGGACTGTGAGGCGAGTGCCCGCACATGGACAACGAGATCGGGGGTGCAGATGCCGTTCGGCTCTCGACCGGTGTTGGTCTGGAAGTCGGCCAGGGCGCGTTTGGTGAGTGGGCCGAAGATGCCGTCGACGCGACCGCAGTCGAAGCCGAGCCGGTTCAGCACCGACTGCAGCTCTGCGACGTCGTCGCCGCGGATATTGGGGGAGCGCAGGTAGAGAATTCGCTCACCGAGCGACCAGGAGGTCTCGATGAGTGCCGACCACATAGCCTCGTCGCATTCGCCGGTGACCGGGAGACCGTACGTGTCCTGGAACGCGAGCACAGCCGCGTGCGTTCTGGCGCAGAAAGTCGAATCCTCGGCCGCACCCGGTGCGAGGACGCCGGCCGCCGAGAGTCGGCGCTGGAGTTCGTGGACCGACGGACCGCGCTGGCCCGGCGCTATCGGGAAGCCGGAAGAAATGGATCCAGCTCCGCGACGATCGCCGACTTCGACTTGGCGCCGACGATTTTGTGCACGATTTCACCGTCGCGGAACAGCAGGAGCGTCGGGATGCTCATCACGCTGAATTGGCTGGCGAGCTCGGGGTGCTCGTCGACGTTGACCTTGGCGATAGTGACGCGCTCGCACATCTCGGTCGAGATCTGCTCCAGGATGGGGGCGATCTGCTTGCAGGGTCCGCACCATGTCGCCCAGAAATCGACGAACACCGGCTTGTCGGCACTGTTGATGGTCTCGGCGAACGTCGCGCCGGTGAGGTTGATGATTCCTGCAGCCATCCGTGGTCCTTTCGTCGCAGGTGACAGTGTACCGGCGCCGTCGCGTGCGACGGGGGAGCGGTCAGCCGTGCCTGTGCGCGCGCATCGACTCCACGACCTCGATGCGCGCCGCACCGATCAGGTCGAGACAGTCGGGAATCGCGGGCATCACGGCCTCGAGACACTCACCGATCGCCTTGGGATTCCCCGGCAGGTTCACCACCAGACAGGAGCCGCGCGTGCCCGCGATCTGACGCGAGAGGATCCCGGTCGGGATGATCGCGTGGGAGACGCGGCGCATGAGCTCTCCGAATCCCGGGATGATCCGCTCGCACACGGCCGCGGTGGCCTCGGGAGTGACATCGCGGGGCGCGGGACCGGTTCCACCGGTGGTCAACACGAGATCGCACCGCTCGGTGTCCACCATCTCGATGATCGCCGCCGAGATCAGGTCGCGTTCGTCGGCCACCAATTTGTGCACGAATCCGTGGGGCGACGTGACATGGGCCGAGAGCCATTCGGCCATCGCCGGGCCTCCGCGATCCTCGTAGTCGCCCCTCGAGGCCCGGTCGGACACCGAGAGGAGGCCGAACCGGGCGGGCGCCGATGCCTTGGTCATCAGTGCCGGGCCTCCAGCCAGCGCTCGCAGTCCATGGCCGCCATGCATCCCGATCCCGCGGCTGTGATCGCCTGACGGTAGGTGTGATCCTGGACATCCCCGCAGGCGAACACGCCGTCGATGTTGGTGCGGGTGGAGCCCTCGCGCGTGAGCAAGTAGCCGGAGTCCTCCATCTCGAGGACATCGGTGAAGAGCCCCGTGTTGGGTTTGTGGCCAATGGCGATGAAGAGACCGGTGACTGCGAGCGGTCGGGTTTCGCCGGTGACGGTGTCGATCAGGGTCACCCCCCCGAGCGTTGCATCGCCGTGCAGTTCGCCGACGCGCGAGTTCCAGTGGATCTGGATCTTGTCGTTCGACAGGGCTCGGTCCTGCATGATGCGCGAGGCACGCAACCGGTCACGGCGAACGATGAGGTGCACCCTGGTGGCGAACTTGGTGAGGAAGCTGGCCTCCTCCAGAGCCGAATCGCCGCCACCGACCACAGCGATCTCTTGACCGCGGAAGAAGAAGCCGTCGCAGGTGGCACAGGTGGAGACGCCGTGGCCGATCAGTTCATTCTCACGGGGCAGCTCCAGCATGAGGGACTGTGCCCCGGTGGCCACGATCACCGAATCGGCCGTGAATTCGGTGTCGCGCACCCACACCCTGAACGGATGCGAGGAGAAATCGACACGTGTGGCCTTCTCGGTCATGCAGTCGGCGCCGAAGCGCTCTGCCTGGGCCCGGAAGTTGCCCATGAGTTCTGGTCCCATGATCCCCTCGGGGAACCCGGGAAAGTTCTCGATCTCGGTGGTGAGCATCAACTGACCTCCGGGCTGGTCGCTCGTCGAGGACGGCTCCCCCTCGATCACGAGCGGGGCGAGCGAGGCACGGGCGGCATAGATCGCCGCTGTCAGGCCCGCCGGACCCGAGCCGATGATGATCACTTTGCGGTGGCTGGAGGCAGCGGTCATGGGGAGGTCATTCCGTTTCTTCGTCGGTGTGGCGCTTGCGCATGAGGATGGCCCCGATCAGGGTGAACAGTGCCGCGAGCACGAAATACGAGGACCACACAGCCGCATCCCGCGGCAGGAACGCGTCGAGGGCCTCCTGTGCGCCCCTGGTGAGGCCGAGCAGCAACAGCACGATCATCGTGATGATCCCGAAACTGGCGAGGAGCCCGAACACGAGGCCGCGCGCACCAGTCACGAGTGGCTGGGTGGTGTAGCGACGGACCGTCGAGACCGTGCGGTCGATCGCATCGACGATGCGATCGACCCATGCGGGGTCCGTCAACGGGTTCGACACCATGGGTCAAGCCTAACTGTGGGCTTGTTCGTCGAGGTTCGTCGCGGGATCAGGGCAGTGGGATGGACTCGATCGTCTCGCACGTGACGGAATCGAGGATCAGAATCGCACCATCGGTGAGAACGATCGTTCTGTCTCCTTCGGCGGTGGAGTATTCACCGATCACCTCGGCGCCGTCGGTCGTCCCACAGGGTGTCGATCCCTTCGGCTGGGTCGTCGTGTTGGTTGTCTCGATCGTCGCGTTGCGTGTCCGGGTGTCCGTGTCGCCACCCAACCGGCCGAGCCCGAAGCCTGCCGCGAGAGCGACCGCGGCTGCCGTGGCGAGCCATCGGCGACTCGGGGCCGTGCCGGAGCGAGAAGGCACGAGCGTCCCGAGAGCATCGAGGGCGGTCGTGATGTGAGCCTCCCGCGTTGTCGCATCCACCGGGGGAACAGCGCGAACAGCCGCAGCGACGGCGTCGTCGAGTTTGTCGTCGTTCTCGTCGCCAGGTGTCATGGCTTCCTCCTCTCGGTGTGATGGTTCCCGACTCGGTATTGGATGGCGGTTCGTGTGCGGGGACGGTTCGACGAGCCGGCCCGTGGCTGGTTCATCATGTGACGCCCCCGCGCGGGAACTGGTTCCCGAGCAACTCGGCCAGTTGCTCCCGGCCCCGCGAGAGCCGGCTGCGCACGGTTCCCACGGGAACCCCCAGAATCTCGGCGATCTCGGCGTAGTCGAGGTCGGCGACGTGGCGCAGCACCATCGCAACCCGGAATTCCTCGGGCATCTTCTCGAGCGCACCACGGACCGCGATCTGTGCGTCGACGGCCGCAGAGCCGTCCGCCACCGGGGCGGGAGCGAGGATCTCGGCGTCGACGGGGAGCGGACGACGACGGATGCGGCGCACCTCGTCCAGCGCGGCGTTGGTGGCGATCCGGTACACCCACGTGGAGAATTTCGAGCGCCCGTCGAAGGACGGGAGGGCGCGCACGATCGCAATGAGCGCATTCTGCACCGCGTCGTCGGCATCGTGACGGTCGATCACGATCCGGTGGCACACCGCGCGCACCGTGTCGTAGTGGATCCTCAATAATTCGTCGACGGCGGCCCTCTCGCCGCGGCGCGCGCGCCGCACGAGGAGCTCGTCGACGCTCATGGGGCCGATGCGAACGACAGCGACGACAGGTTGGCCTTGAACGGGTTGTTGTTGCTGCAGGTCGGGTGGCGGCCGGCCTCGCGCAGGAACAACAGAACCCACTTGCCGGGTGAGCGCATCGGGAACTCGACGGCACCTGGTGTGCGACTGAAGTTGTCACCGACGCGGGAGCCCCACGCCTCGAGCGAGGTCGGGGGCCGCGCACCGTCGGCGACGTACAACTCCGCGCTCCAGGGCGCGTTCGCGAACGTCGCCGAGAGAGTGCCGATCCCGACACCCGAGAGCTCGGCGATCACACCGACGCCTCCCTTGGATCCGAAGTACCGGTTCCCGTAGCAGACAGTCGTCCAGCCAGTGACGGGATTGTTGTCGGTGAGGGCTCCGAGCATGGATTCGTTCTCCTGGAGATCGTCACCGAGTGGATCGAAACTGCGCAGGCCCACCAGCGTCACCGGCGCATAGACCGGCTCGCCCGCGTCCGTGGAGACGCCGTTGCTCGGCGCCTGGATTCCACGCCACAGCATCACCGACATCACGAGCGCCGCGATGAGCAGGCCTCCCACCAGCGCGTAGGTGCGCCACATGTTGGTTCTCTGCGATGTGGGCAGCGACTCCCTCGCCCTCGGTGTCCCACGCGGGGTTTTTTCGCGGACATCCGGTGCGGTCCCCGTCGACGGAGCGCCCGTGTGGATCTCACTCTTGAGATCCTGGAGCAACTTGTTCGACTTTTTCGGCATGAGTGGATCACCGATGTCGGACTTCCTCGCCGGACGCGGGACGATGTCGACACCCGAGACCGGTGTGATCGCGTCGTGGGTGTGCTTGATGGCCTCGTCGAGCGCGCGCGCCACGGCGGCGCAGTCGTCGTAGCGGTGCTCGGGCTTGCGCCGCAGCATCTTGTCGATGACCGCCACGACCGTGGTCGGGACATCGGGTCTGACCACCCCGAGCGGGGTGGGGTCACGCTGCAGGCGCGCGACGGCGGTGGCCTGGTCGTTCTCCTCGCGGAACGGGGCTTCGCCGACGAGGCACTCGTAGAGCACCAGGCCGAGCGAGTAGATGTCGGCACGCCCGTCGAGTGCACGACCCTGCACCTGCTCGGGGGGGAGGTATTTGGCCGTTCCCATCATGATCTCGGCCTTTGTGAGATCGGTCGGGTCGTCCTCGCTCGCCCTGAGGGGCTTTGCGATGCCGAAGTCGGCGAGCAGGATGCGTCCCTTGCTGGTGACGAGGATGTTGCCCGGCTTGATGTCGCGGTGGAGGATGTTCGTCTCGTGGGACTTGGCGAGCGCGAGCGAGATCGCAATGCCCACGCGCACGGTGAGGTGGACACTCAGCGTCCCAGCACGTTGACCGTCCTCGGCCGCGTCATCGAGGAGGTCGCGCAATGATTTCCCCTCTATCAGTTCCATGACAAGGGCGACCTGGTTGCCGTCCTCGACGCAGTCGTACACGGGAACGATGTTCGGATGGGAGAGTCTCGCGAGCGCACGCGCCTCGCGTCGGAAACGCTCGGCAGTGATCGGATCGTCGGCCACCCTCGGCTTCAGCATCTTCACGGCGACCTGTCGACCGAGTTGCATGTCGGTGGCGCGCCACACCTCGGCCATGCCACCGGTGGCGATGCTCGCGTCGATGCGATAGCGACCCCCGACGAGGTGTGGATGGTGGGGCTCCGCGACCATGACTGGCACGAAACGCTAGTTGTGGACAACCCCCCGGATCGGGGATCATCTGCGACTATTTCGCGATTCTGAACGCGATGCCGATCGTTCCCTGACCGGCGTGCGTGCCGATGACCGCACCGATGTCGCCGATGATGGCGGGACCACCGTGCACCTTCCCGACCATCTCCACGAACGCACCGACATCGGCACACTGCGCGTGCAGGATGCCGAGGCGCTCGATGCGACCCTCGTGTTTGGCGAGTTGTTCCACCAGCACCGCCAGCGCCTTCGAGCGCGTGCGGGCCTTGCCTGCCTCCTCCACCTTGCCGCTGCGGATCTCGATCAGGGGCTTGATCGACAGCGCGGTGGCGAGGAGGGCCTTGGCGCCACCGATCCGACCGCCCTTCTTCAGGTTCTCGAGGGTGTCGAGCGCGGCGAAGACGAACGTGCGTGGTGCGAGATCCCCGGCCAGTGCCACGATCTCATCGATCGAGGCGCCCTGTCGGGCCCGCTCGGCGCACTCGATGACGGTCAGACCCTGCCCCATCGAGGCGTTCAGCGAGTCGACGATGCGAACCGGGATCTGCCCGCCCCAGTCGCGGGCCGCCAGCTGGGCACTCTGGATGGTGGCCGAGAGCTCAGCCGACAGTGAGATGACCACGATTCCGGTGGCACCGGCCGCAGCGGCGCGCCGGTATGCCTCCTCGAAGGAGCCCTGGGAGGGAGCCGCCGTCTGGGGCAGTTCGCTCGAGGCGGCGCACTTGGCCCAGAATTCGGTCGGGGTGATGTCGCGGCCGTCCACGTACTCGGTGTCGCCGAAGCGCACGGTGAGGGGAACGATCTCGACTCCCAGGTTGCCGATCAGATCGGGGGGGAGATCGCAGGCGGAATCGGTGATGACCTTGATGCTCATACGAATCTCACCGTAGCCCTGAATCCGCCACCGGAGCCACCTGATCGGACGTTTGGGTCTTGCGCCTGAACGACCACCACCAGGCCAGCAGCACCAGGAGCAGGGAGATGCTCACCAATTGACCCAGCCCCGTGATGGCGGTGAATCTCGCCGTGATGCTGATCGCGGGGACCACCTCGAGAGCGCCCTCGGGTGTGATGATCCGCGCAATGATCGGGAAACGGCCGTTGGTGCGGGTGGTGGCGGGAATCTCCACTTGGGTGAGGGCGCGTGGGGGCAACTCGACGAGCCTCACGGGGTCGGTGAGCGCCAGTTTTGCGCTCGAGAGCCGCAGTCGGATGAGCAATTGCGCATCCGAGTCGTTGCGGATCTGGAGGAGGATGCTCGTCGAGCGACTGGAGAGCGTGATGTCCGACGGCATGTTCACCACGACCGACTCGCGCACCTGTCGCAATGCCGACCGCAACGCCGACACCCACTCGCGCGGGTCCGCGGAGGATTCCGAGGCACCGATCGCGAGCATGTGCTCCCAGATCTGGCGACGCGGATCGTCCTCGGTGACCATCGACATGACCGCCTGCATCTCGCGTCGCGCCGCGACCAGGCCGGCACGGCGCGCATTGCCGGGGTCCTCGATCGTGGGCTGGAACACGGTTGCGGGGTGGGACGCGCCGACGAATTGGCGGTTCGTGAGATCGATCATGTCGAGCCCCGGCGAGCTCGACAGCGCCCGCACGACGATGTTCATCACACCACTATCGGGAATCACACCCGACGGGCTCGTCACCACGATGCGGATCGACTCGGGGGCCACACCAGCGGCGACAAGATCGTCACGCTCGGCCAACAGCTCCGCGGCGATGCGGTACGCGGTCGCGACGGGCGAGGGACCCGCGGTGGCGATCGCCTCGGCGGCGGTCGGGTCGGCCGAGACGAGCGAGATGAATTCGTTGTTGGGACCGCTCGGGTGCGACAACACCGCCGGGCGCGCCTCGGACTCGGTGGACTGGCGCGCCCCCGGGGCGACGATGATGTTCGTGACACCGGCCTTGCGCAGCAGCGCGATCGCCGGCCGATCGAGCGCGGTGGTCACGAACAGGGTGTCGCTCCTGACGGGAACGCCGGGGAGATGGCGCGAGAGCACCGCGGTGCCGAGACGCAACTGTTCGATGTACTCGTCCTCGAGATCGAGCGCGGCCAGCAGGGCCGGGTCCACGGCGGCGAAGGTGGCCGCGGTGATCGCGCGCCCGGCGAGTTGCTGGCGCAGGGTCACGAACAGCAGCGCATCTTCGGGGACCGGTGACTGTGCGAGCGCAGAGATCGCCTCGGGTTGGAGCACCACCGTCACCGGGCCGGGCACCTGTGCGAGGAACGAGGTCAGTCGGGTCACCTCGGTGCGGAGCTCATCGGTGACCGTGACGACGCCGTCGAAACCGAGCGAGGGCGCGGTGCGAAGGTTGACCACCACGCTGGCCTTCACATCGATCGTGGTGGTCGCAATGCTGCGCCGGTTGATGAATGTGAGCGCAGAAGCCAGCTCCTCACCCGACACACCGTCGATGAGCGCGATGGAGACCGGGTAGATGCCGTCGTAGGGGATCACGAGTGATCGCGCCTCGTCGTTGGTCGAGATGGGGACGACGAACGAGAGACGGCCGGCCGCGTCGCGCGTCACGCTCGACACGCGCACGGTGTGACGGTCGATGATCGAGGGAATCGCGAGACCATCGGCGATGGTGCGCAATGATTCGCGCGACGCAACGCGTCGGTGCAACCGCACCTCGACGAGGTCTGCGCGCGTCAACGTGACGGCCGAGGGTGGGACGATCCCGAACGTCGCATTCACCGATTTCGAGACGTTGAAGGGTTGGGTCGCGATCCTGATGGATGCGGGTGCCGGGTCGATGCGGGGTGCGCGCGCGGGAACGGTGGGGCGTGATGCGCCGATGGGTGGGGACTGACCCATCGCGCACACCACCAGTGCAACCAGTGCCGTCGAGACCCTGTGCACCGGCCTCACAGGCTCCGCTCCATCACCCGCAGGCGCTCGCGCAGGGGTTCGAACCCGAACTTGGCATAGAGGGCGAGTGCGGCGGCATTGTCGGCCTCGGTGTTCACGACGGTGTGCGTGGTGCCCCGCCTGCCGGTCCATTGCAGTGCGCGGGCGAGGAGGCGCAACCCGACCCCGGAGCGACGCACCGAGGGGTGCACGGCGAGGCGTTGGATGTAGCCGGTGCGCCCGGTGACGCCGGCGATCACGAACCCGTGGAGCACGTCGTCGCGCCGGTCGACGAAGACGCGGCTCGTGGTCGTGGCCGCGAGCGCGTCCTCGAGCATCGCGTGGTCGATGGCCCAGGTGCCGCCGAAGGCCACGCCGTCGAGATCGATGAGGTCGGCGGCCTGTTCCCGCACGCGTCGCAACGCTCGTGGTCGGGCGTCGCGCGGGATACCGAATGGTGGTGCGGCGTCATGGTCGCGGCGCAGCAGGACCAGGTCCTGGGCGATGGTGAAGCCCGCCGTCGCGAGGGTCTCGGCGAGTGCCTGGGACACCGCGTTGGTGCGCACGCTCGTGTAACCCCAGGCCCGGATCGTGTCGAGCCACTGGTGCACCGGCGGAACGCTCGAGGTCTCGAGCAGGGGGTCGTGGGCCGCTCCGATGAGGAGGAACGCCCGGTTCTCCGACCCGGCCCACGGTCTCACCCGTGCATGCATCGCTCCCGACCACACGACTCCTCCACGGGGTGTGTGGCCGGTCGTGTTCACCCCTGAAACGGTAGTGGGACGGGTCGGGGAACCTCCCGCGACAACGTCGAGCGTGGTGCGTAGCCTTGGAGAGCCCGAAGATTCGTTGCTTCAGAGACCATCTGCCATGATCCCACCCCGCTTCGCCCCACTCCTCGACGAGATGGCCCCACTGTCGTCGCGCTTCCGCGCCGCCGGCCATCGCCTGTACCTGGTGGGTGGGACGGTGCGCGACCTGTTGCTCGGAGCCCCGGCCACCGACATCGACTTCGACGCGACCACGACGGCGCACCCGGAAGAGATCAAACGGATCGTGGCGGGCATCGCCGATGCCGTCTGGACGCAGGGGGAGCGGTTCGGCACCATCGGTCTGCGGATCGGATCGCGGACGTGCGAGATCACGACCCATCGTGCCGAGGCCTACGATGCCGATTCCCGCAAGCCCGAGGTGAGATTCTCCGATGATGTCGAGACCGATCTCTCGCGCCGTGACTTCACCATCAACGCGCTCGCGCTCGAGTTGACCTCGGACTCGCCCGTCCTGGTCGACCCGTTCGGCGGGGCCGACGACCTCATGACCCGGACCCTGCGCACGCCGCTGTCGGCCGAGGAGTCGTTCAGCGACGACCCGCTGCGGATGCTGCGTGCCGCACGGTTCATCTCCCAGCTCGAGGTGGCCCCCGACCCCTCGATCCCGGCAGCTGTGTCGCGCATGTCGGAGCGCCTCTCGATCGTGTCGATGGAGCGCGTCCGTGGCGAGTTCGACAAGTTGATGACGACGCGCCGGCCGAGCCCAGGCCTGTGGTTCTTGGTGGACACCGGTCTCATCGATCAGTTCATGCCCGAACTGCGCCTGATGCGCCTCGAGCAGGACCCGATCCACCGCCACAAGGACGTGCTCACCCACACCATCGCCGTGGTCGAGAACGTCCAGGATGATGCACGCGGAGACTTCGACTTCCGCATCACGCGGCTGGCCGCACTCTTCCACGACATCGGCAAGCCCCGCACGCGGAGCGTGAAGGACGGCAAGGGCGTCACCTTCCACCACCACGAGGTCGTCGGGGCGCGCATGACCCGCGACCGGATGCGCGCGATGAGGTACCCGACCGCCGACATCGACGCGGTGTCGGAACTGGTTGCCAAGAGCGGCCGGTTCCACACCTACCAGATGGGTTGGAGCGACTCGGCCGTGCGCAGGTACGTGCGCGATGCGGGCGACTGGCTCGCCGAGTTGAACGTTCTCACGCGCTGCGACTGCACCACACGCAACGAGAAGAAGGCCGCGCGACTCTCCAAGCGCATGGACGAGATGGAGGAGCGCATCGCCGATCTCGCCCAGCGCGAGGAACTGGCGTCACTGCGACCCGAGATCGACGGCGTTCAGGTGATGGAGACCCTCGGCGTGGGGGCAGGGCCCGCCGTCGGGGCGGCGCTCGAGTTCCTCATGGACATCCGTCTCGAGGAGGGGCTGATCGGCGAGGAGGCGGTCGTGCGGCGGCTGCAGGACTGGTGGGTCCAGAACAGGGACACCGCCAGCGCGCTGCGGCGCACGAGACGCAATCCCGCCGGCTGAGAAGGTGGCCGGGCCGACCGGTCAGGACCCGAGTTTGCGGGCCCGCACCACGAGCACTGTCGGGGCGACCGCGCGTGGTTGGTTCACCGGCACGAGTTCGTGCACGACATCGATGGTGAAGTTGGCTCGCTGCAGGGCCATCGTGTACTCGCCGATCGTGGGAGTCGTCGACCCGTACTGACGCCTCGCGATCGGATCACCGCCATCGAACACCGCCGACATGGGATGTGTGACGGCGAGGACGAATCCCGCCTCGGGACGCAGCACCCGGTGCACCTGCCGGAACAGTCGCGCGATGTCGGTGTCGGCACCGATCCGGTGCACGCACAATGCGAGGTCGAGCGTCGTGCTCATGAGGAAGCCGAGATCGGCGAGTTCACCCCGGTGGCATTCCACGACCGCACCCTCGCGCGCGGCCGCCTGCCGTGCGCGTGCGATCTCATCGGGATCGGGATCGATCGTGATGGATCGTGCGCCGCGCATCGCCATCGTGACGGAGTTCGGGACAGTGCCGAACGTGCCGAGCTCGATCACGCGCTTGCCCCGGACGTCACCGCACACGCGCAGTTCGTCATCGTTGGACACCGCCGAACCGAACGTTACCGCGCGCGGGTCCGTCACCGTGCGCACCGTGCCGTTCGTCGCAGACCGACGTCTTGCATGTCGGCATCTTATGACTATCCTGCGACGGGATGGGTTTCTCAGTTGGAATGTTGCGCGGTGCATCGGGCGAGGTCGACCATCGTCTCGCGCGCCGCGCGTTGATCAGCCAGGTCAAGAAGGGTCGCGTCTCGCGCGAGTCCGTTTGCGACGCCCATCCCGAACTCATCCGCGCCGCGCGGCACATCGGCGAGGAGACCTCCACACTGTGCCCGATCTGCGAGCAGGGCAATGTCGCGCTCGTGACGTACGTGTTCGGCCGGGGACTGCCCGCGTGCGGCAAGGTGCTGGTGGACCGTCGCGATGTGGAGAAGCTCCAGCGCACCGGGAACGACTACGCGGCCTATGTCGTCGAGGCGTGCACCCGTTGCAGGTGGCATCATTTGTTGCGCATGCTGCCGATCCCCGGTCGGGGTCGTGCCCGGGCCGCCGGCTCGCGCTGACTCTCCGGGACAGCCCAGCGATCGGTTGCTTTGCCCGTTGGCCGGGTGTTTCTCCACATTGGTGGCGCAACCGGCGTGCCCCTGTACCCTTCAGGCTCCACACATCCACCCTGCCCCCTCGGGGGCTTCGGGACGAGTTCCCGAATCCGAAGGGAGTCAACGCAACGTGCGTGCCTACGAACTCATGGTCATCATCAGCGGCGCACTCGACGAGAACGCCGCACACGGTTGGTTGAAGTCGATCACCAACTCTGTTGCAACGAACGGTGGCAAGGTCCACGGCGATCCCGATTGGTGGGGCCGCAAGCGGCTCGCCTATCCGATCAAGAAGCAGGACGACGGGTACTACGCGGTCTTCAACATCCTGGCCCCCGGTGGAGCCCTCGACGAGGTGGAGCGGGGATTCCGCATCTCCGACGATGTCCTGCGCCACAAGCTCATTCGTCTGCCCGACGACGAGGCGACCCGCCGCGGCATGGTCGCGGCGGTCTGACCGCCAACCCGGACACACCTCCCGAGTACACACTGAATCGACACATCGAAGAGCCTCGGAACTCTCGATCGACCGAAGGAAACGAACAGACATGGCCGACAACACAGTGACCTTGGTGGGCAACCTCACCCGAGATCCCGAATTGCGATTCACCACCGGAGGGCGCGGGGTCGCCCAGTTCGGTCTCGCGGTGAACCGCCGCTTCCAGCAGAACGGTGAGTGGCAGGACCAGACCTCCTATTTCAACATCGTCGCGTGGGGCACGCTGGGCGAGAATGCCGCTGCGACGCTCACCAAGGGAATGCGCGTGATCGTCTCGGGCCGTCTCGAGCAACGCGAGTTCCAGACCCGTGAGGGCGACAAGCGCACCGCGATCGAGGTGAACGCCGACGAGATCGGGCCGAGCCTGCGCTGGGCCACCGCATCGGTCGAGCGCACGCCGCGCGGCGAGGGCGGCGGCCAGGGCGGCGGCCAGCGCGGCGGCAATTTCGGTGGAAACCAAGGTGGTGGGAATGCCGGATTCCCCGACGAGGAGCCGTTCTGAGCCGCACGACCGGAACGACTTCAGATTCAGACAGAGATCCAAGGACCAGGTGACCAGATGACGAGCAAGAGGAACAAGATTCGCAACGCGCGCGAGTCGAACCGCAAGTTCAAGAAGAAGGCCAATCCGCTCAAGGGCGAGAAGATCGCCTACATCGACTACAAGGACGTCGTCCTCCTGCAGCGCTTCATGTCGGACCGCTCGAAGATCCGCAGTCAGCGGATGAGCGGCACCGAGGTGCAACAGCAGCGCGACATCGCGAACGCGATCAAGAACGCCCGCGAGATGGCCCTCCTGCCCTACACCAAGCGCGTCACCTCGACCCGGGCTCCGCGTCCGGGCTCGGACCGTCGCGACGACGAGCGGGGTCCGCGTTTCCGTGACGACGACCGGTCCGAGCCGACCGGCGTGGACGAGATCAGCGAGACCGTCGAGCCGACCGAGTTGGTCGAGTCGCCCGACACCGCCGACGTGGAGGCTTGATCATGAGGGTGATCCTGAGAGCGGACATCGCCGGCGTGGGTCGCCGCGGCGACATCGTGACCGTCGCCGACGGCCATGCCCGCAACTACCTGCTGCCACGAGGTTTCGCGATCCCCGCGAGCGACGGTGCCGTGAACCAGGCCAATGCCATGCGCAAGGCCCGCGATCTTCGCGAGGCGGCCGACCGCGAGGCGGCCGGGACGATCGCCGCCGCACTCGGTGCCAAGACCTTCACAGTCAAGGCCAAGGCCGGCAACGAGGGGCGCCTCTTCGGGTCCGTCACCGCTGGTGACGTGGCCTCGGCACTGTCGGACCAGGCGGGAGTGCAGATCGACCGCAAGAAGATCGTGATGCAGCCCTTCCGCACCACGGGCGCACACTCGGCCGTCGTGCGCCTCCATGCCGACGTCGAGTGCGAGATCAAGGTGTCCGTGGTTGCCGGCTGAGCCGGTTGCCCACACGGGGATGCCCTCCGTCCCCACCTTCCCCACAAGGAAATCGCAGGGTTATCCACTGGCGATCCACAGCGTCACACCGGCAAGGTAGAGATCTTCCTATGGCGGACGTCGCAGACATCGATGGCCGGCGCAACGATCCGCGTCGGGTGGTGAGAACCGACTCGCGCGTTCCCCCGCACAACCTCGACGCAGAGGCCTCGTTGCTGGGAGCGATGTTGCTCGACGAGGAGCCGATCGGTATCGCAATCGAGCGCGGCCTCGAACCCGAGGACTTCTACAAGCCGGCCCACGGTCACGTGTATGGCGCGATTCGCGCGCTCGCCGCCGGCGCCCAGGCCGTCGACGTGGTCACGGTGTCCGAGGAGTTGCGGCGCAGCAAACAACTCGACGAACTGGGTGGTCTCAGTTTTCTCGTCGAGTTGCAGAACTCGACACCGTCGGTCTCTAGTGCGGGTCGCTACGTGCAGATCGTGCGCGACACCGCGATCCTGCGCCGGTTGATCAAGGGCGCCGCCGACATCGCCGAGATCGGGTTCTCCTCACCAGCCGACGTCAGCATCGCGATCGACCAGGCCGAGCAGATCATCTTCGACATCGGCGAGGACCAGGTGGCCGACAGTCTCCAGAAACTCGAGAACCTGACGGTGCAGGTGGCCAACATCCTCGAGGCGCGTTACGACGCGGGCTCGGCGATCACCGGACTCGCGACCGGATACAGGAAACTCGACCAACTGCTCTCGGGTCTCCAGCCCGGGACCCTGAACATCGTCGGTGCCCGTCCCGCGATGGGGAAGAGCGCTTTCGCACTCGGGATGGCGGTCAACGCCGCCAAGACGACGAACCGTCCGGTGCTCTTCTTCTCGCTCGAGATGTCGGCGACAGAGTTGACCCAGCGCGTGCTCTCGGCCGAGGCACAGGTCGACTCGGATCGTCTCCGCTCGGGACAGCTCGAGGAAGCCGACTGGCAGAAGATCGCCCGCGCGATGAACCGGCTCGACATCCCCCTGTACATCGACGACATGCCACAGGTGACGGTGATGCAGATCCGCCAGAAGATCCGCCGAGTCGCCGTCTCTGACCGGATGCCCTCGCTGGTCGTCATCGACTACCTGCAGTTGATGGGGAGCAACGACGCAGAGACCCGCCAGTTGGCGGTCTCCGACATCAGTCGCGGCTTGAAGCTGCTCGCGCGCGAATTCGGTATCCCCGTGGTGGCACTGAGCCAGTTGAGCCGTGGTGTCGAGCAGCGGCAGGACAAGAGGCCGCTCATGTCGGACCTGCGCGAGTCGGGCGCGCTCGAACAGGACGCCGACGTGGTCATGTTCCTCCACCGTGACGAGGCCACCGGGACCGATGTGCGTCCGAGTGACAGAGGTTTCGCCGACGTGATCGTGGCCAAGCACCGGTCCGGTCCGACCGACTCGTTCAGGTTGCTCTTCGTGAAGCCCTACACGAGGTTCGCCGACGACGCCGACTGACGCTCAGGCAGTCGGCGGGTGGATGGTGATCTTGGCGTCCTTGTCCATCGGGGGGCGCTCCGCGCGCAGCAGGTGCGCGGCCTCGGCCTTTTCCGCGTCGGTGAAGGGGCGGGTGTCGTGGCAGAACTCGACGGTGTTGCCGTCGGGATCCTGGGCGTAGATGCTCACGCAGAATTCGTGGTCGACCTCTGCGACGGTGTGGCCGAGCGAACACCACACCCTGCGTCGCTCGTCGAGGAACTCGCGGGTCGGTGCGTCGTAGGCGAAATGGTTGACCCAACCCGGCAAGCCGGCCGTGCGGTTCAAGTTGGTGGGGTAGCCCTCGGCCCATTGGGCATCGTGGAGATCCCAGAACGCAATCATGCCCCCGGACCCGGTGTCGTAGAAGACATGGCGCGACCAACCCTCGGGTGAGCCGGGGATCGGTGCGACGACTGTCTTGACGAGCTCGAAGCCCATGCCCTCGGTGTAGAAGCGGTGAGTGGCCTCGATGTCCCGGGCCGCCAGTGCTACGTGGTGAAACGCCATGCGTGCAGTCTGCCACCGTCCGGAGTCGTCGGCTCAGCCGGTGACCGGGGCGGCGCGGCCGGTGGAGGATTCCTCGTGGTAGTCGTCGTCGACGTTGACGCTCCAGACATCGTGCGTGGAGCCCTCGGTGATGTTTTCGGCCGTCAGCATCGCCGTCAGCATGGAGTGATCCTGATTGTTGTACCTGTGCATGCCGTTGCGGCCCACGGGGTGGACGTTCGGCACCTCGCGGGCGAGCCAGTGCCGGATGGTGTCGACATTGGCGGTGTAGTCGCGGTCGTAGACGGGGTACGCGCGGGGCATGCGCAGGACGTAGCCCGCCTCGACGGCAGTCGAGGGTGGGAACAGCCCGAGGGCCCGCAACTCGGCAGTTGCGAGGTCCACCAGCGATGCGTCATCGGAGGTCCACAGGTCGTCCCCCTTGGTCACGAAGTACTCGAGACCGAGACAGGTGCGGCCGTCCTTCACGAGATACGGCGACCACGAACCGTAGTTCTGGATCCGCCCGACCCTGACCTCGGGTGAGTGGATGTAGATCCAGTTGTCCGGGAAGGCGGTGGCCTCGGGGACCACGAGTGCCACCGTGAGGAAGTCGCGGTGCGTGAGTGCGCGCGCGGCCTCCCGCACGGACTCCGGTGCGGGAGGATCGAGCGCGAGCACCAGATCGCCGATCGGCATCGACGACACCACCGCGTCACAGTCGTGGGTGTCCGATCGTGTGACCACGCGGGTCGCACGGCCGTCGGAGTGCTCGATGCGGGTCACACCCTGACCGAGTCGGAGGTCCGCGCCGGCCGCACGCACGTGATCCGCGCACCTCTCCCACATCATCCCCGGTCCGAACTTCGGGTACTGGAACTGCTCGATCAACGAGGTGATTCCGGTCTGGTTGCGGCGCGGCATCACCGCATTCAAGATCGCCTTGCCGAGCGAGAGGCTCTTGATGCGCTGGGCTGCCCAGTCGGCCTGGATCTGCGTGGCGGGGACACCCCACACCTTCTCGGTGTAGGTCTTGAAGAAGATGCGGTAGAGCCGCCACCCGAACCGGGCCGCGACCCAACCCTCGAACGTGGTTTGGTCGCGGGGCGGCCTGATCCGCACCCACAGGTACGACAGCACGCACATCAGCGATGTGCCCACGCCGAGTCCGAAGAGGGCGTTGGTGGCGCGCAGCGGGTAATCGAAGAACTTTCCGCGGTAGTGGATGCGCGACATCCGGGGGCGCACGAGGAAGTCCTCGGGGCCGAGGATCTCGTGCCAGGCCCGCTCGACCTCGGGCACCTTGGTGAAGAAGCGGTGTCCACCGATGTCGAAGCGCCATCCCTCGCGCTCGACGGTGCGGGAGATTCCCCCCACGACGTGGTCGGCCTCCAGGATCGTCACCGATGTCGTGGGATGGGACACGAGCGAGCGGGCCGCGGTGAGCCCCGCTGGTCCGGCACCGATGACGACCACGCGTCTGTTCGAGGCTTCTGTGTCGGTCACGGTCATGGATTCGGAAACTGCAGCCGCGCCGGCCGCGCGTGCGGATGTCGGGCACGAAGGTTCAACTCCCAAGGATGGCATTTCTCCGGTGGTGCCACCATGTCGGTCGTAGCATCGGGTCGAATGTTCCTCGGAGACGACATCCTCGCATGGCTGGTGCTGGCCCTCGGCGGTGCGCTCGCTGTGGGGAACCTCCTCGCGTTGGTGCGGCCCCCGACCGCGGCTCGCGGGGAAACCGATCTCGAGAGAGCCCCGTTCACGCGCACGCTCGGTATGGGGTTGGTCGGCCTGGTGGCCGCCATCTGGGCGATCGCGTCACTTCTCGGGGGTTAGGCCCCCCGACGGGCGGCTCCGTGCTTGTCGAGGGGAAGAGCCGTGGCATTCGTGCAGTGCATTGGCCGATGCACGGGGTGTCACGATCACCGAGATGTACGACGGGCCTGTGAAGCGCGGACGTTGGAAGTGGCGACGCAAGTGGGAGTGCGCTCTCTGATCACTCCCGGGACTGAAGGCTCCGGGTTCGTCGCTGCCCGAGCGACGCCTGGAGCGGGTGACGGGAATCGAACCCGCATTCTCAGCTTGGGAAGCTGATGTTCTGCAATTGAACTACAGATCCCCATCATTCCTCGGTAATAATGTTGACGTGGAAATCTTTGAAACTCCGCTTCCAGGCATCGGTGTCCGATACGAATTCAATACTGAGATCGGACGACGGGTTGGTGTCTTGGTCCATCGTGATGGGCATCGCGACATGCTCGTGTACTGCGAGGATGAAGCCGATTCCTGTAGCGAGACAGTCCGCCTGTCCTTGGCCGAGTCGGCATCTCTCGTTGAACTACTTGGCGGTACGAAGATCACCGAACGACTCTCGGACCTTCGGCACGAAGTTCAGGGTCTATCAATTGAGTGGGTGTCTCTCGACGTTCAATCCCCGCTAGCAGGGAAGACGATCGGCGACGGCAAGATTCGTACTGCCAGTGGTGCATCTGTCGTAGCCGTACTACGCGGTAGTGATTCGTTTCCAGGACCCGGGCCAGAGTTCACTCTGCAAGCGGGTGACACTGCTCTTGTCATGGGCAGCGTTGAGGGTGTCGCTACAGCCCACAAGATCATCCTCGGTTGATGGAAATTGACATCGCGCTCCTCGAACTAGGGGCGATGATGATTGTTCTAGCGACTCTTGGTCGCCTCGCTTACAGGTTTGGCCTACCTGCCGTCCCCTTTTATCTCGTCGCTGGTCTTTTCTTCGGAGACGGAGGTTTCATTCCGGTTGAGGAAGCGCGTGCCTTTATCGACATCGGAGCGTCGCTCGGTGTCATCTTTCTTCTCTTCATGCTCGGGCTCGAATACACCCCACAGGATTTGCGTCAGAGTCTTGTGGCCAACCGTGCGTCGCATGCTGTTGACCTAGTAGCTAACGCCACGCCGGGTTTCATTGCCGGCCTTCTTCTTGGTTGGGGTCCACTCGGTGCGACGATGCTTGCAGGTATTACGTACATATCTTCGTCGGGAGTCATCGCGAAGTTGCTTGTCGACCTCGGACGGCTCGGTAACAGAGAGACTTCGGGGATTCTTTCCACGCTCGTCATTGAAGATCTTGTGATGGCGGTTTTTTTGCCGGTAGTTGCCGTTTTGTTGGCAGGTGATTCTGCAGTTGCCGGCGTCGTTTCAGGCCTGGTTGCACTCGTCATCGTGAGCGGCGTCATTGCTTTGCCTGCACGCGTTGGTCACCGTGCATCCCGATTTGTCGATGCTGAATCAGGAGAGATACTTCTCGTCTCGCTCCTCGGAATTGCGCTTCTTGTTGCGGGAATTGCGGAGCATTTTCATGTCTCATACGCAATTGGTGCGTTCCTTGTAGGAATTGTGTTGTCAGGTCAAGTTGCCGAACGTGCTCGTACTTTGCTCGAGCCCCTGCGTGACTCGTTTGCCGCGCTGTTCTTTGTGTCGTTCGGACTTACCGTTGACCCAGCGTCGTTGGTGGATGTTCTGCCAATCGCCTTCGCGTTGGCAGCAGTCGGCGCGGCGACGAAATTTGGGTCTGGCTATTGGGGGGCGCGACACGCGGGTTCCACGCAACGCGGCGCCCGACGAGCTGGGGCCACACTCATCCCGCGTGGCGAATTTTCAATCGTTCTCGCCGGCATTGCCATCGCTGGCGGCGTCTACAGTGATCTCGGTCCAATCACGGTTGCGTACGTGTTGTTTCTTGCCGTCGGCGGATCTGTTGTGGCTCGCTTCGTTCAATAACGCGAAACCACATCGATAAAGCAACTGGAGCGGGTGACGGGAATCGAACCCGCATTCTCAGCTTGGGAAGCTGATGTTCTGCCATTGAACTACACCCGCATTTGCTGCGTTAATGCGGAGATGAGGGTACCAAAACGTTCCCGAATATCGCTCGTCGTCGTAGTGATCGAGAAGATTCAAGACATAGGAGGGCGACACGGGTGCCCCGTGGGCGCAGCCCACGTCCGTTCGTTTCAGGTGTCCCACATCTGCTCGGGAACATGATGTTCTGCCGTTGAACTACACCCGCATGAACCAACGAGTGTGGGTCTGTTCGGATCGGTCGGGTCCCGTCGTGCCGCACCTCGGCCAATTGACGGGGGTCCGGCGCGGACCCGTGGCTAGGGTTTGCTCGTGATTTTGTCGGACCGGGATCTGCGCACCGAGATCGATGCGGGCCGCATCATCATCGAGCCCTTCGATGAGTCGTGCGTGCAGCCGAGCAGCATCGATGTGAAGGTGCACAATCTTTTCCGGGTCTTCCGCAATCACACCGCGGGGATTCTGGACGTCAAGCAGGATCTCACCGGTCTCACCGAACTGGTCGAGGTGCCCCTCGAGGGCGTGTTCATGCTCCATCCCGGCGAGTTTGTGCTCGGCTCGACACTCGAGCGGGTGGTGGTGCCGAACGATCTCGTCGCGCGCGTCGAGGGCAAGAGCAGTCTCGGTCGACTCGGTCTGTTGATCCATTCGACGGCTGGCTTCATCGATGCCGGGTTCGACGGTCATGTCACGCTCGAGCTCGCCAATGTGGCGAACCTGCCGATCACGCTGTATCCCGGCATGAAGATCGGCCAGGTCAGTTTCATGAGGATGACCTCGCCCGCTGAGAACCCGTACGGGTCCGGTGCGAAGGGCTCCAAGTACCAGGGACAGCGCGGCCCGACCCCGAGCCGCTACTTCGAGAACTTCTGCTGATCGGTCGCGTCGTGCAGGAGATCCACCAGTCGCGCAAGTTGGCCGATGTTCTCTACGACATCCGCGGCCCCGTGCTCGAGGAGGCCAGGCGACTGGAGGAGCAGGGTCAGCGCATCATGAAACTGAACATCGGGAATCCGCACCCATTCGGTTTCGAGGCACCGGCGGAGATCCTCGTCGACGTGGTTCGCAACCTGCAGGAGTCCCAGGGCTACTCGGATTCCAAGGGGCTCCGGTCGGCGCGCACGGCGGTGGTGCAGCACTACCAGGAGCGGGGCATCGACATCACCAACCCCGACGACGTGTGGTTGGGGAACGGTGTGAGCGAGTTGATCCAACTGGCCCTCAATGCCCTGCTCGACTCGGGCGACGAGGTGCTGATTCCCGCGCCCGACTATCCGTTGTGGTCCGCCTCGACCAGTCTCGCCGGTGGTGCGCCGGTGCATTACCTGTGCGACGAGGACGACGACTGGAATCCGTCCTTCGCCGACCTCGAGGCAAAGCTCACGCCCCGCACGCGGGCGATCGTGGTGATCAATCCGAACAATCCGACCGGCGCGGTGTACAGCCGTGAGGTGTTGCGTCGCATCGCCGAAATCGCCGCTGAGCGGAACCTGATCGTGTTCGCCGACGAGATCTACGACAAGATCCTCTACGACGGTGCCGTGCACCACACCTTCGCGGCGCTCGCGCCGGACGTTCTCACGCTGACCTTCAGCGGGTTGTCGAAGGCGTATCGGCTCGCGGGGTTCCGGTCCGGGTGGATGGTGGTCACCGGCCCGCGCGAACACGCCACCAGCTATCTAGAGGGCATAGAGATGCTCACGAACATGCGCCTGTGCGCGAACGTCCCGGCCCAGCACGCGATCCAGACTGCGCTCGGCGGTCGGCAGAGCATCCGTGACTTGATCCTCCCCGGCGGACGTTTGCTCGCCCAGCGCGATGCCGCGCTCGAGGCGCTCGCCAAGATCCCGGGTGTGTCGTGCGTGAAGCCAAAGGGTGCGTTGTACGTGTTCCCGAAACTCGATCCACAGATGTACCCGATCGCCGACGACCGTCGGTTCGTGCTCGACTTCTTGCGCGCCGAGCACGTGCTGGTGGTGCAGGGGACCGGCTTCAGTTGGCCGAGCACCGACCACCTGCGCATCGTCACCCTGCCGTGGGCCAAGGACCTCACCGAGGCCATCGGTCGCCTCGGCAACTTCCTCTCCACCTACGTCCCGCCGAAGGACTGACGCGGCCGGCCCCGGGAGGGGTGAGGTGCGTGCCCTGGTTGTCTCCTTGAATAGGAGACGGTTGTCTTGTTGTTGGGCAAGGACCCAACAAAAAACATCACATCGGACATGTGTGGCACCATCTCCGTTGCCCCCGTGAAAATACGCCGACCGCTCAGACGAGAGCCAGACGACCACGTTCGGCGTGGGTCTGTGAGGGCCCGCGCCGGGGCCCGACACCTCTACTCGCCGGCGGTGCCGGCGAAGGGTGACTCGGCCGCTGCGGAGCGGTCACCGTTCTCGAGCGCGTCGAGCACGTGGATGGCGATGTCAGCGACCTTGACCTGGTCCTCCTCGGCACCCGCGGCCTTCACGCCGTCGTGCATCATGATGTAGCAGAACGGGCACGCGGTGGCCACGCGCGACGCACCGGTGCTGAGGGCCTCCTGCGCGCGCTCGTCGTTCACCTTGGTGCCGATGGACTCCTCCATCCACATGCGGGCGCCGCCGGCGCCGCAGCACATGCCCATCGTTCCGTTGCGCGGCATCTCCACTATCTGCAGGCCCTTGATGGAGCCCACCACCTTGCGCGGCGCCATGTAGACGTCGTTGTGGCGGCCGAGGTAGCAGGAGTCGTGGTACGTGATGCGGTCCTCAAGGGAGGCGTTGCGCATGTCCAGCTTGCCGGTGTCGATGAGGTGCTCCAGGAACTCGCTGTGGTGCACCACCTCGTAGTTGCCGCCGAGCTGCGGGTACTCGTTCTTCAGCGTGTTGAAGCAGTGCGGGCACTGGGTGATGATCTTCCTCACACCCATGCCGTTCATCATTTCGATGTTCGGCATGGCGAGCATCTGGAACAGGTACTCGTTGCCGGAGCGGCGCGCGGAGTCGCCCGTGCACATCTCGGATGGCCCGAGGATTCCCACGTCGATGCCGGCGCGCTCGAGGAGCTTGGCCATCGCCTGGGTGACCTTCTTGTTCTTGTCGTCGAAGGAGCCCGCACAGCCGACCCAGTAGAGGTACTCGTGGTCGAACGGCGAGCCGGGGTCCACGACCTCCACGTTCAGGTCCTTCGCCCAGTCGGCGCGCTCGGCCTGGTTCATGCCCCAGGGGTTGCCCTGGTTCTCCATGGCGCGGTACGCGTTGCCGAGCTCGGTGGGGAAGTTCGACTCCATCAGCGACAGGTAGCGCCGCATGTCGAGGATCTTGTCCACGATCTCGATGTTCACCGGGCAGATCTCGTCGCAGGCCTTGCACGTGGTGCATGCCCACACCTCCTCGGAGGTGATGCGCTCGAACAGGCTGTTGGCGCCGATCGTGATCTCGGAGTCGACCGAGAGCGGCGGGCTCACGCGCCCACCCGGGGCGTGGGTTGCGGTCGCCGCCATCACCTCGCCGGTCTTCAACACGATCTCGCGCGGATCGAGCGGCTTGCCGGTGGCATGGGCGGGGCACACGCTGGTGCATCGACCGCACATCGTGCAGGCATCGGTGTCGAGGAGTTGCTTCCAGGTGAAGTCCTCGACGACAGATGCACCGAAAGACTCGAGCGATGTCTCGGTGAGGTTCGGCATCGCACGCATCGCCCCCTTGGGTCGGTCCCGGTCCCGCAGGTACATGTTCAACGGCGAGGTGAAGATGTGCCGCAGCATCGTCACCGGGAGGATCGCGAGGAATGCGATGAAGGTGAGCACGTGGAACACCCACCAGATCTGGTGCCAGTTCTCCAGCGCACCGACGGACATCCCGTCGACGGTCTGGGCGAGGGGATAGCCGACGAACGCCCATTTCTCGTAGGAAAGGTCGGTTCCCGCGGCCTCGACCGAGGCGATGCGGAACATCTCGGCACCGAAGCCCGACACGCCGATCGCGAGAAGAACCCCGAGGATCACGCCGTGCTCGGCCTTGGTCTTGATCCGGATGCGGTACGGACGCTGCACGTAGCGGCGAAGGATCGCCCACACGACACCCGCCGAGAACACGAGACCCGCCGCGTCGCCGACGAGGGCGTACCCCCTGTAGACGTCGCCGTGGAGGAACTTGAGCGCCTCGGGCATCTGGTGGTCGATCTCGAGCACCGTGGTGACGCCGAGCAGAACGAGGAACCCGAAGTAGATCATCGAGTGCATCAGACCCGCGGCGCTGTCCCGCAGCAGGGTTCGCATGTACACGCCGGCGCGGTAGTCGGCGAGGCGACGCTTGACGTTCTTCGGGGTGGTGCGGCGGCGGTCCGGGGCACCACGCTCCCAGTTGCGGATGCGGTCAGCGAAGCGGAACGAGCCCCAGATCAGGATGACCGGAATGACGGTGTAGAAGGCCGCCTGGAGCGGACCGGGGATCCCACCGAACACCTTGCGGTGTATCTCGGAGTCGCTTTCCCACTTGGTGAGGTTGGGAACGATGCCCGAGACGAGAGTGAACAGGCCGACTCCGAGGCCGAGCGCGATCGAGAGCTGGTATGGCTTCAGTCGCTTCGGTCCGGTGGACGGGGGGACGAGGGTCTCTGTGCTCATGTCGGACACAACGCTAGTGCGCCACGCCGCCGGATCTCCGACCCACGTGGCATCCGTGAACCGGACCCCGCCGGGCGTCAGCCGTAGTGCACACGATCGAGTTCACGAACCCGAAGTGCCAGACCCTTGAGGAGTTTGTGAGAGATCGCCGGGATGTTGTCGATCGCGGCGCGCAGGGCCCTCTCGGACACGACGAGAAGGGTGACGTCGGTGTCGGCGACGACGGTTGCCGTGCGGGGTCCACGGTCGAGCAGTGAGAGCTCCCCGATCACCGAGCCGGCCGTGGCAGTGGCGATCTTCTTGCTGTTGCGCTTGATCGTGGCCGTGCCCCTCAGCACGACATAGGCCTCTCGGCCGGTCTGGCCCTGCTCCATCAAGGTGGTGCCCGCGCTGAGTTCGCGCTCGGTCGAGTTGCCAACGATCAGACGCAGCTCCGGAATGGAGCATTCCGCGAAGAGCGGGATGCTGTGGAGGTGCGAGACGGTGGAACGCTTCTGCTTCATGGGCAACAGGGTAAGGAGATGGTGTCGAACGGTCAGTGATGGCAACCGACGTCACATGTGACGGCAGACGCCGTGTTGAGCCGCAGGGTCGACGTGTCGACACGCGGTCAGTGCTCAGCCCTTGCCTGGTTCGCCACACCCTCTATCGCGGCACGGATCTTGACTTGATCCCCGAGGTATTGCGCGTCCGCCACCCTCATGTCGTCCGTCATCGAGTACAAACGTGGCACACCGGTCGGGATGTTCAACTCGGCGATGTCGGCTTGTGAGATCGTCTCGAGGGACATCACGAGAGCCCTCAGGGAGTTGCCGTGCGCAGCGATGAGGACGTTCATCCCTGCGCGCAATTGTGGAACCACCACCGCTTCGAAGTGCGGCACCACGCGCGCCACGACATCCCTCAGGCACTCGGTCGCCGGCAACGCGGAACGATCCACGAATCGGTAGCGGGTGTCGTTCGCGGGATGCTCGGGACTCGATTCATCGATCCCCGGAGGCGCGACATCGAAGCTGCGACGCCACAGCCTGGTCTGTGCCTCGCCGTGTTGAATCGTGGTCTGGGCCTTGTCGAGGCCCTGCAACGCCCCGTAGTGGCGTTCGTTCCATTTCCAGTGCCGCTCGACCGGCAGCCAGACCTGCCCCATCGCTGCCAGAGCGAGATGGCATGTCATCGTTGCTCGCGAGAGAACGGAGGTGTGGGCGACATCGAAGACCAGTCCGGCGCCCGCCATGACATCCCCGGCGTCGGTGGCCTCGGCCTCGCCCTGGGCCGAGAGGGGCACGTCGTGCCACCCGGTGAACAAGTTGAGCTGGTTCCAGGTGGACTGGCCGTGACGGAGGAGAACGAGCGAGCCGGGCACGAGACCAATCTAAAAGTCAGGGGGTTCGCCCTCGTCAGGGCCGGAGGCCTGGCGCCTGTGCGGGGTCTGTGACACAAGTCCTGTATGGATGCACATCTAACTTGAGTCAGATCATATCAAGATTTCTGCTACGGAAGTTGCCAATGGGTCCAAGGCGACTTACCCTGACCGCCCTGACAGGGCCGCTGGCCCCAGACCAGATCCTCATCCCCCAAGGAGCACCATATGAGCAAGGCAGTCGGCATCGACCTGGGCACCACGAACTCCGTCGTCGCGATTCTCGAGGCGGGCGACCCGGTCGTCATCTCGAACTCCGAGGGCGCCCGCACCACACCCTCGGTGGTGGCGTTCTCCAAGACGGGCGAGGTGCTCGTGGGTGAGGTGGCAAAGCGCCAGGCGATCACCAACCCGGATCGCACATTCCGCAGCATCAAGCGCGAGATGGGCAAGCAGTGGAACACCCCCGACATCGACGGCAAGCAGTACACCCCCCAGGAGATCAGCGCACGCACGCTCATGAAGTTGAAGCGCGACGCGGAGGCCTATCTCGGCACCACCGTCACCGATGCGGTCATCACCGTGCCCGCCTACTTCGACGATGCCCAGCGCACCGCAACCAAGGAGGCCGGCACGATCGCTGGTTTGAACGTGCTGCGCATCATCAACGAGCCCACCGCTGCCGCGCTCGCCTACGGCCTGCAGAAGGCCGCCCAGGACGAGACGATCCTGGTGTTCGACCTCGGTGGCGGAACCTTCGACGTGTCGGTGCTGGAGATCGGCGACGGAGTCTTCGAGGTGAAGGCCACCCACGGCGACACCGAACTCGGCGGCGACGACTGGGACCAGAGGATCATCGATTGGTTGGTGCAGCAGTTCAAGGCCGCCCACAACATCGACCTCGCCCAGGACCGCATGGCCATGCAGCGCCTGAAGGAGGCGGCCGAGAAGGCCAAGATCGATCTCTCGCAGGTCCAGCAGACCCAGATCAACCTGCCCTTCATCACCGCGACGGCCGAGGGTCCGTTGCACCTCGATGAGACGCTGAGCCGCTCGAGGTTCCAGGAGATGACCGCGGATCTCATCGAGCGTTGCCGCGTCGCCTTCGAGATGGCGCTGAAGGACGCGGGCCTCACGAAGGACCAGGTGAACCACGTCATCCTCGTGGGTGGCTCGACCCGCATGCCCGCGGTGCAGGATCTGGTGCAGGCCCTGACCGGCAAGGAGCCGAACAAGACGGTGAACCCCGACGAGGTCGTGGCCGTGGGTGCCGCCGTGCAGGCGGGCGTGCTGAGGGGCGACGTCAAGGACGTGCTGCTGCTCGACGTGACGCCTCTGTCGCTCGGCATCGAGACCAAGGGTGGCGTGATGACCAAGCTCATCGAGCGCAACACCACGATCCCGACCAAGCGAACCGAGGTGTTCACCACCGCCGAGGACAACCAGCCGTCGGTGGAGATCAACGTGCTCCAGGGTGAGCGCGAGATGGCTTCGTACAACCAGTCGCTCGGCAAGTTCCAGTTGGTCGATCTGCCCCCGATGACGCGCGGCACGCCGCAGATCGAGGTCACCTTCGACATCGATGCGAACGGCATCGTGAAGGTCTCGGCCAAGGACCGGGCGACCGGCAAGGAGAACGAGATCCGGATCACCGGCAACTCCTCGCTCTCCAAGGAGCAGATCGCCCAGATGGTCAAGGATGCCGAGGCGCATGCCGACGAGGACCGACGCCGCCGCGGGGAGGCCGAGGTGCGCAACAACGCGGACTCCCTGGTGTACCAGACCGAGAAGGTGCTGCGCGAGCAGGGTGAGTCCGTGTCCGCCGACGAGCGTGCCGCGGTCGAGGGTCCTCTGAACGAGCTGAAGGCCGTCATCGACGGGACCGACACCGACGCGATCAAGACCGCGACCGAGAAACTGATGGGAGCGAGCCAGGCGTTCAGCCAGAAGCTCTACGAGGCGGCCGCCCGCGACAACCAGGCCGCCGGCACCTCGGCATCGGGTCAGCAGGCACCGAGTGACGACGACATTGTCGACGCCGAGATCGTCGACTGAGCGCCGTGTCCGACGAGACGATCACCGAGGATCCGGCGAACGTCGACCCCGCGAACGGGGCCGATGACCCTGCCACGGACGTCGATTCCGTCACCGAAGCAATCCCCGATGCCGCGACCCTGCTCGCCGAACGCGACGAGTACCTCGCCGAGCGCGACGAGTACAAGGACATCGCACTCCGTCTGCAGGCCGACTTCGAGAACTTCCGCAAGCGCGTCTCGGCCGACATCGCGGGCGAGGTCGACCGGTCGACGGGACGCCTCGTCGAGGCACTCCTCCCGGTGCTCGATGCGTGCGAGGCGGCGTTCACCCACGGGGCAGACGGCGTGGAGCCGATCTGGTCGTCACTGATCGGCACACTCGCCAAGCAGGGCCTCGTCGCGCTCGACCTGCAGGGCAAGCCCTTCGACCCGGCGGTGGCCGAGGCCGTCCTCCACGAGGAGGGCGACGGCGGCGAGCCGATCGTGGCCGAGGTGCTGCGCACGGGATACGAGTGGAAGGGACGCGTCCTTCGGGCCGCGATGGTCAAGGTCAGGGGGTGAGGCGATGACCGCCCAGCGCGAGTGGTTCGAGAAGGACTACTACGCGATCCTCGGCGTCGCGAAGGACGCGAGCGCCAAGGACATCACCAAGGCGTACCGGCGGCTCGCTCGCCAGCATCACCCCGATGCGAATCCCGGCAACGCCGCCGCAGAGGAGCGCTTCAAGGAGATCTCGGCGGCCTACGACGTGATCGGCGACGAGACTCGGCGCGCAGAGTACGACGAGGTTCGCCGCATGGGACCGATGGGTTTTGGCGGTCCCGGCGGTGGTTTCACCTTCGACGCGGGCGACGCGGGGCTCGGGGACCTGTTGGGTCAGATGTTTGGTCGGAGCCGGCGCGACGGTGGATCCGGCCCCCGGCGGGGTGGCGACATCGAGACGGTGCTCATGCTCGACTTCGTCGAGGCCGCCAACGGACTCACCACGTCGTTGAAGTTGACCGCCGACTCAACCTGCACCGGATGCAACGGGAGCGGTGCGCGCCCGGGCACCTCGCCCAAGACATGCGGCGCCTGCGGGGGGCGCGGAACCGTGGCCGACAACCAGGGTTTCTTCCAGACATCGGCACTGTGCGGTTCGTGCCGCGGACGCGGTCAGGTCATCGAGTACCCGTGCGCAACCTGCAAGGGTTCGGGGGTCGAGCACCGTCCGCGCGACGTCAACGTGCGCATCCCGGCCGGGGTCGACAACGGCCAGCGCATCAGGCTCAAGGGCAAGGGTGCACCGGGACGCAACGGGGGACCCGCCGGTGACCTGTTCGTGGAGTGCCGTGTCGCGCCGCATCCAGTGTTCGCTCGCGACGGCCACAACCTGACGGTGCGCGTTGCCGTCACGTTCGCCGAGGCGGCACTCGGCGCGACGGTGCCGGTGCCCACCCTCGACGGCGGCGAGGTGTCGCTGCGACTCAAACCAGGCACGCAGCCCGGGTCGCGGCACCGCGTGAAGGAGAAGGGGATACGCACGACCCACAAGATGGGTGACCTCATCGTCACCGTCGACATCGTGGTGCCCGATGTGCTCGGTGATGCCGAGCGCGAGGTGATCGAGCGGCTGCACGAGGTGTCGGGTTCGCCGCGCGACCGCGCGGTCCACCGCGGAGGCACGGCATGAGCGGATTGCACGGGATGAGGAACGAGGAGACCGCCGTCTACGTGATCTCGGTTGCGGCACAACTGGCAGGCGTGCACCCCCAGACGTTGCGCATCTACGAGCGCCGCGGTTTGCTGACGCCCGCCCGCACGAGCGGGGGCAACCGCCGGTACTCCGATGCCGACATCGCACGCCTGCGACGCATCGCCGAGCTCGCGCAGGCCGGTATGAACCTCGAGGGAATCCGCCACGTGATGAGCCTCGAGGCCGAGATCGCGCAGTTGCGCGCACAGGTCGAGACCCTGCGCGTCGCCCTCGCCGAGGCCGCCTCGATGCTGGATGGTCGCCGCGGGAGCGATCTCGTGCCGCTGCGACAGACGGTGGCGGTCTTCACCGAGCGCCCCAACCCGTTCGACCCCGGTTCACGGAATCGCTGAGACGGACGATTCCGCACGAGCAGCGGCAACCAGAGAGAGAACAACCATGGCAATCGACCCGAAGAGATGGACGACGCGGACCCAGGAGGTGATCGCGGCGTCTGGCGACCTCGCGCGCGACAACGGGAACCCCGAGGTCACGCCGGACCACGTGATGGTGGCGGTGATGTCCCAGACCGACACGATCGTGCCGCCGTTGGTGAAGAAGCTCGGGATGGCGCCGGGCATGCTGCGCGACCGTGCCGAGGAGGTCGTGCGCAAGTTGCCGCGCGTGCAGGGTGGCGATGTCCCGAGGATGAACCGCGAGCTCTCGAACGTCCTCGAGAACGCCGACAAGGCACGCAAGGAGTTGCGCGACGAGTACCTCTCCGTGGAGCACCTCGTGCTCGCAATGAACCAGCGGCTCGGTGTCGGCAGTGAGGAGCTGTTGCAGGCACTGCGCGACGTGCGCGGGTCGCACCGCGTGACGACCCCCGATCCCGAGTCGCAGTTCGCCGCGCTCGAGAAGTACGGACAGGACCTCACCGCACGGGCCCGGCAGGGCAGGATCGACCCCGTCATCGGTCGCGACGAGGAGATCCGACGCGTGATCCAGGTTCTCTCCCGTCGGACGAAGAACAACCCGGTCCTGATCGGCGAACCCGGAGTCGGCAAGACTGCCATCGTCGAGGGCCTCGCACGGCGCATCGCCGACGGCGATGTCCCGGAGGGGCTGAAGGAGAAGCGGCTGATCGCACTCGACCTGGCCTCGATGCTGGCCGGTGCGAAGTACCGCGGTGAGTTCGAGGAGCGCTTGAAGGCCGTCCTGAAGGAGATCACGGACGCCGGGGGCGAGGTGATCACGTTCGTCGACGAGATGCACACCCTGGTGGGTGCCGGTGGTGCGGAGGGGGCAATGGATGCCGGCAACATGATCAAGCCGATGCTCGCGCGCGGGGAACTGCGCATGATCGGCGCCACGACGCTCGACGAGTTCCGCAAGTACGTCGAGAAGGACCCGGCACTCGAGCGCAGGTTCCAGCAGGTGTGGGTGGGCGAGCCCAGCGTGCCCGACACGATCGCGATCCTGCGCGGGTTGAAGGAGCGCTACGAGGTGCACCACGGTGTCCGCATCCAGGACTCCGCCCTCGTGAGCGCGGCCGTGCTCTCGAATCGCTACCTCACGAACCGGTTCCTGCCGGACAAGGCCATTGACCTCGTCGACGAGGCCGCCAGCAAGTTGCGGATCGAGATCGACTCGCTCCCCACCGAGATCGACGTGGTTCAGCGGCGCATCCTCCAGCTCGAGATCGAGAATGTCGCACTCGAGAAGGAGACGGACGCGGCCTCGATGGAGCGGCTCGGCACGCTGACCAACGAACTCGCCGATGCCCGCACGCGCGTCGCCGAGATGAAGACGCACTGGGAGGCGGAGCGCGAGGCGATCAGCGCGATACGCACCCTGAAGGAGGAACTCGAGCAGTTGCGCGCCTCGGTTGAGCGCGAGACCGATCTGGAGAAGGCAGCAGAGATCCGTTACGGGCGCATCCCCGAGGTGGAGAGGCGCATCACCGATGCCACGGGCCACCTCGACAAGCTGCAAGCCGAGAACCGGATGCTCAAGGAGGAGGTCGATGCCGAGGACATCGCAGAGGTGGTCTCGAAGTGGACGGGGGTGCCGGTGAGCAAGCTGCTCGAGGGCGAGATGCACAAGCTCGTGCAACTCGAGTCGCTCCTGCACCGTCGCGTCATCGGCCAGGGTGAGGCGGTGAGTGCGGTCTCGAACGCGATTCGTCGCAGTCGCGCGGGGCTCGGCGATCCGCACAGACCCATCGGTTCGTTCCTGTTCCTCGGTCCGACCGGGGTTGGCAAGACCGAGCTCGCCCGTGCGCTCGCCGAGTTCCTCTTCGACGACGAACGCGCGATGGTGCGCATCGACATGGCCGAATACATGGAGAAGTTCTCCGTGTCGCGCCTCATCGGTGCGCCCCCCGGCTACGTCGGCTACGACGAGGGTGGCCAGCTGACCGAGGCGGTTCGACGCCGGCCCTACAGCGTTGTGCTGCTCGACGAGGTCGACAAGGCCCACCCCGACGTGTTCAACGTGCTGCTCCAGGTGCTCGACGATGGTCGACTCACCGACGGCCAGGGACGAACCGTCGACTTCACCAACGTGGTGGTGATCATGACGAGCAACCTCCCGGGCGAGCCGATCGAGCACTTCAGGCCCGAGTTCGTGAACCGGATCGACGAGATCGTGCGGTTCCGCTCACTGACGCGCGAGGACCTCGGCGCGATCGTGGAGATCCAACTCGAGCACCTCGTGTCGCGCATGGCCGAGCGACGCATCACCCTGCAGGTCACGCCGTCGGCGCGGCTGGCTCTCGCCGAGAAGGGCCACGATCCCGCGTTCGGTGCGCGTCCGCTGAAGCGGGTGATCCAGCGCGAGATCGCCGACAGGGCCGCGCTGCTGATCCTGGAGGGTGCGGTGGGCGAGGACGGCACCGTGCGGGTGGACACGGGCACCGACGGAGAATTGACGGTGAGGGGCGGCAGTTCGTTCTGAGTCGTGCCCACCCCCGGGGTGGATCCGGATCGGGCCGGCCGGTGCCGGCGAGTCACTCGAAACGGCGTCGGATCGCGTTGCCGTGGGCGGAGAATCCCTCGTGGTCGGCGAGCGAGACGATGCTCGGGGCCATGCGACGGAGGGCTGATTCATTGGCGCGCGCGATCGCGGTGCGCTTCAGGAACGCGTTCACCGTGATCCCCGACGACACATGGGCGAAACCGCTCGTGGGCAGAGAGGCCGGGCATCCGATGACGAAGTTCGCCGCACTGAAGGGTGTGTCCTGGCCCACGAGGATCTCGCCCGCGTTCACGATCGCATCGACGACCTCCTCGGTGCGACGGGGATCGACCGCCACCTGCAGGTGTTCGGCGGCGTAGGCGTTGGCGACCTCGACCGCTTCGGACAGGTCACCGACGAGCACGACCCCGCCGTTCACACCGAGCGAGGCGCGCGCGGCGGCGACGCGGACCTCCGGCAGGTCGGTGAGTTGGGTCGACAGGGCGGCATCGACGGCATCGACGAGACCCTCCGATGTGGCGACCAGAACCACGCTCGAGTCGGTGCCGTGCTCGGCCTCGATCAACAGATCGGCCGCGAGTCGCACCGGGTCGGCGGTGTGGTCGGCGATCACGAGACTCTCCGTGGGACCGAGCAGCATCATGGTGGCGAGTCCGTGGCGCTGCATCTCGACCTGTGCGATCGTCACGGCGGGGCTGCCGGGTCCGACGACCTTGCGCACCCTCGGGATCGACTCGGTCCCGAAACCGAGGGCCGCGATCCCGGCGGGCCCGTTCACCCTGAACACCTCGCCGATGCCGAGCATGCGGCACACCACCAGCACGGCGGGATCGACCTCGCCGTTGCCTCCCGGAACCGGGGGAACCACGAGGACGATCCGGGGCACACCCGCCACGATCGCGGGCACCGCGAGTTGGTACGCGACGGATGGATACGAAGCCTTGCCGCTCGGCACGAACAGCCCCACCGACGAGATCGGGGTCACCTTCTCGCCCGCGGTCAGACCCGACTCGATCTCCATCTGCCAGTCGCCCGATCGATCCATCAACTCGGAGTTGAACGCCCGGAGATGCGAGATCGCGTCGGCGATGGCGTTCTCGAGAGCCGGATCGACCCGGGCCGAGGCGATCTCGTCGGCTGAGACACGGAGTCGGTCGGGCGCGATGCGGATGCCGTCGAACCGGGTGAGCGCGTCGCAGACCGCCGCGTCGCCCCGGGTGCGGACGTCCTCGATCAGGGACCCGATCGAGTCCCGCAGTGCGGGGTCGAAGATGTCGTCGAGACCACGCCGGCAGAGGGCGTCGCGCGCCACGGCATCCATCGCGCCCCAGGTCATCCGTCGCAGAACGGTCACGATCGCAGAACCTACCCCTCGAGGGGTTCTCATCGGGGCCGAGTTCGGTGCACTGCGAGTAGGATTGGTCCACGTTCCGAAGGGGGAGCGTTCATGCCCGTCACAGTTGTCGTTGGGACCCAATGGGGTGACGAAGGCAAAGCCAAGGTCGTCGACCACCTTGCCCAGTCGCACACCATCGTCGTGCGGTACCAGGGTGGGCACAATGCCGGTCACACCGTGGTGGTGGGCAACCAGAAATACGCGCTCCAACTGGTGCCGAGCGGGGTCTTGTACTCCTCGGTGACACCGGTGATCGGCAACGGCGTGGTGGTCGACCTCCCCACCCTGTTTGCCGAGATCGATGCACTCGAGGCACGCGGAGTGTCGTGCGCGCGACTCAGGGTGTCGAGCCTGGCCCACCTCATCTTCCCGTGGCACCAGTCGATCGACGCGGTCGAGGAGGCCGCCCGCGGCGACTCCAAGATCGGGACCACCCTGAAGGGCATCGGGCCGGCAATGGTCGACAAGGTGCGGCGCACCGGCATCCGGGTGGGCGAGAGCCTCGACACGGGGTCGTTCCGAGACAAGGTGCGCAGGCGCGCGGTCGAGGCGGCCCGCGAGATCGAGCACCTGGGCGGGTCGGGATTCGACATCGACGAGACCGTCGGGAGGTTCGTGTCGCTCGCGGCGCGTCTCGCACCGCACGTGGCCGACACGGTGAACCTCCTGCACGATGCGCGCGAGCGGGGCGAGCAGATCCTCCTCGAGGGGGCACAGGCCACGTTCCTCGACATCGACCACGGCACCTATCCCTTCGTCACCTCGTCGAACCCGGTGGCCGGCGGTGCCTCGGTGGGGTCGGGTCTCGGGCCGCGCCACATCGACCGTGTCGTCGGAATCGCCAAGGCCTACACCACGCGCGTGGGCTCGGGACCGTTCCCGTCCGAGCTCACCGATTCACAGGGCGAGGCACTCGTGGACATCGGGCGTGAGTTCGGCACCGTCACCGGTCGTCGCCGGCGCGCCGGCTGGCTCGACACCGTGATGCTCCGTCACGCCGTGCGCATCAACTCGCTCACCGAGATTGCCCTCACCAAGCTCGATGTGCTGGATACCTTCGAGGAGGTGAGGGTGTGCACCGGGTATGCGATAGACGGCAGACGCATCGACAACTATCCCGACACGGTGGAGCGGCTCTCGGCCGTCGAGCCGATCTGGGAGACGCTGCCGGGGTGGGGGTGCTCCTCGGGGGGCATCTCGCGCTGGGACGACCTGTCCGACAGCGCCAAGCAGATCGTGGCGATCGTCGAACGCGACACCGGCGTCCCGGTGACGATGGTGGGCACCGGACCCGCGCGTGACGCGATGGTGGTGCGGCGGTGATCCCCCGTTACTCGACCCCCGAGACCGACGCCCTCTTCTCCGAGGAGGGCAAGATGCGCAGGTGGCTCGAGGTCGAATTGGCCGTGGTCGATGCGCTCGAGGTCGACGGTGCGGTGCCGGCCGGGACCGCCGCCCGCTGCCGGGAGGGTGCGCCGGTGATCGACGCATCATTCGTCGCGCGGGTCGAGGCGCGCGAGACGGTCACCAACCACGACGTGGCCGCCTTCGTGGACGTGGTGCAGGAGTCGATCGGCATGCCGCACGGGGCGTGGGTGCACCACGGTCTGACCAGCACCGATGTGGTGGACACGGCACTGTGCTGGGCCCTGCGGGATTCCTGCGACCTCATCGGGGCCGCGGTCGCGGATCTGCTCGCGGTCGTCGCAAGGCTCGCGGACGACCACCGGTCGAGCGCGATGGTCGGCCGCACCCACGGGATCCACGCCGAACCGACGACGTTCGGGGCAAAGGTCGCCCTGTGGGGACTCCAGTTGCTGCGCGACAGGGACCGACTGCGAGAGGCGCGGCGACGGATCGCGGTGTGCAAACTCTCCGGCGCCGTCGGCACCCACTCGAACCTCGCCCCCTCGGTGGAGGAGCATGTCGCGGGGGTGCTGGGATTGACCCCGGTCCCCGCCACGCAGGTGATCGCGCGCGACCGGCACGCCGAGTATCTGTGGGTCCTCGCCTCGATCGGCACGACCCTCGAGTCGATCGCGGTCGAGTTGCGCCACCTGCAGCGCACCGAGGTGGACGAGGTGCGGGAGGGATTCTCGGCCGGGCAGAAGGGCTCGAGCGCGATGCCGCACAAGCGCAATCCGATCTCGGCCGAGAACATCAGCGGACTGTCCCGCGTGCTGCGTGCGAACGCCCAGGTGGGGCTCCAGGACGTGGCGCTGTGGCACGAACGCGACATTTCGCACTCGAGTGCCGAGCGCATCGTGCTGCCCGATTCGTCGTCGCTCGCGCTGTACGCGGTGCGTCGCACGACGAAGTTGCTGTCATCGCTCGAGATCGACACCGGGAGGATGCGCGCCAACCTCGAAGCCTCGAACGGTGTGGTGTTCTCGCAGTCGGTCCTGCTCGGCCTCGTCGCGACGGGAATCAGTCGTGACGATGCGTACCGGGCCGTGCAGAGCGCCTCGCGCACTGCGATCGAGACCGGGCGGCACCTGCGTGACGTCGTCGCCGAGTCGGGCGCGCTCTCCGGCGAGGCACTTGCCGATGCGTTCGATCTGGCCCGCATCCTGCGCCATGCGGAACGGCCCATCGACACATTGCGCGCCTCGCTCTGACCGCCCGCAACGCGTCCGGCATCCGAGGAGTCGCTGACGGTGACTCGTCGCGCAACCGATGCCGGTGTGCGGCCGACATCGACTGTCCCGTCCCGGCGGGCACGCGTCGTCTGTTCCGAGTCACCGCTCGTCCAACCGGCCGGGGCGGATAGATTCGCACCGATGTACCCGAACACCCCGACGGGCCTCCCGGATCTGTCGCCGGTGCTCGCGAGATTGCGCGAGCACGTCTTCGCGCACTCGTTGAAGATCGGTGATTTCACGCTGAAATCAGGCAGGAAGAGCACCTGGTTCCTCGACACCAAGCAGACGATGTGTCGGCCCGAAGGCCTTCTGGCCGTGGCCGATGCCGCGCTGGCGGTCATCCCGAACGACGTCGATTCGATCGGAGGACTCACGATGGGTGCCGATCCCGTGGCCTTCGGCGTCGCGGCTGTCGCAGCCACGCGCGGTCGGACCCTGCGCAGCTTCAGCGTGCGGAAGGAGACCAAGGACCACGGTGTCACCGGTCGCATCGCCGGCGCGTTGCTGCCCGGTGATCGGGTGGTGATCACCGAGGACACCGTCACGCGCGGTACGAGCCTCTTCGAGGCCGTCTCGGCGGTGCGCGCCTTCGGCGCAGTGCCCGTGCTCATCACGGTGATCGTGGATCGCGGGGGAACGTGCGCACAGATGGCCGAGGAGGCCGGCATCGCGTACCGGCCGCTCCTCACCGCGCCCGATCTGGGCTTCGACTTCGGGACTTGATGGTGCGCGGAGCGGATGTGGTCGCCATCAGCGCCGTGGTGCTGATGGCGTGCTCCTCGGTCGGTCCTGACACCGCGGGGACTGCTCAAGTGTCCACGGAAGCGACCACGACGGTGGCACCGCCCGCGTCGGTTCCAACGGTCACGATCTCGGTCGTGGTCGGGGACAGCGATTCATCGAACCGGATCGAGAGGGCCGCGCTCGGCGCCCGGGTGACCGTGACACTGTCGAACCCTGGATCACGCGACGAGTTCCACCTCCACGGTTATGACATTTCGACCGGCTCCGTGGAGGCCGGCGAGGAGGCATCGATCTCGTTCACCGCCGACAAGGCGGGAACCTTCGAGATCGAGAGCCACGAGACCCACGAGGTCCTCGTGAAACTGGAGATCGGATGACGCTCGGGGGACTCCTCGGGCTCGAACCGCACGGCCCGGACACCTTCGTCGGGGAGGGCCATCCCTATCCGTGGGGTGGTCTGTACGGCGGGCACATCGTCGCCCAGTCGTTGCGCGCGGCCGCGCTCACCGTGGAGGACGGCGCGCTCCCGCACTCCCTGCGCGCCTACTTCATCAGACGCGGCGACAACTCCGAGACCGTGCGCTATGAGGTGGACCGCATCCGCAACGGACGCAGTTTCTCGACGCGGCGCGTGGTGGCCCGTCAGGTGGTCGGTGCGATCCTGAACCTTGAGGCGAGTTTCCAGGTTCCCGAGTCGTCCGCGGAGATGACGACGGTGCGCATGCCCGACGTGCCGCACCCCCGCGACCTGCCCGAGCCCGATCACCCGCCGTTCAGTGACACCTTCGAGCAGCGGGACATCCCCGTGGACCATTCATGGACCGACGGCCGTGACGGGGCGGGCCGACTCGCGGGTTGGTACCGCACCCACGAGGACTTCGGCGGCGATGAACTGCTGAACCGGTGCGCACTCGCGTACCTCTCGGACGATCTCCCCACGGGTTCGGTCATCCGTGCGGTGCCGGAGCTGCGCGCCAAGTGGAACGTGGAGGGCTCGTTCTTCTCCGCGAGCCTCGACCACACGGTCTGGTTCCACCGGGCGGTGCGCGCGAATCGCTGGCACCTCTTCGAGATGAACTGCCACGCGTATCTCAACGGCCGCGGATTGGCGTTCGGCTACGTGTTCTCCGAGGACGGCGAGCACGTGGCCACGGTCGCCCAGGAGACGCTGGTTCGTCTGACGACTCCGCGCTGACCGTCCAGGCGCGCCGTCGGCGCGATCCCACTGGTGGTCGAGACCGGCGTCGATCCGGTGACCCCACGCTTTTCAGGCGTGTGCTCTGCCAACTGAGCTACTCGACCGTGTTGTTGCCGCCGTCGGGCACGAACGAGACACGGCCCGCCGACGATGGCGGTCCCGACGGGACTCGAACCCGCGACCTCCGGCTTGACAGGCCGGCGTGAACTCCAACTTCACCACGGGACCCCGTGGCGGTTGCCGGAGCGACCACCACCAGATCTATGCGTACCCCCAACGGGATTCGAACCCGTGCCGCCACCTTGAAAGGGTGGTGTCCTAGGCCGCTAGACGATGGGGGCAAAGGACGACTCCGGTTGAGAGCACCGAGACGCTATCAGCGCCACTGTTGGAACGCTCCGGTCCGTCGCGGGACCGGTGATTCAGTCGGTTTCGCCCGAGAGGGCCCCGACCGTCCACTCGAGGAGCCAGCCACTGAAGTCGTAGAGGGCCCACTGCGCCGCCAGATGGTCGTCGAGATCGTCGACATCGTCTGGTCCATCGGTCTCGTCGTCCTCGATGCCGAGCAGTGTTCCGAGGACGAGGCGCAGGCTGTTGAGCACCCGCATGAATGCGTGCAACTCCGCCTCGCTCACCGGCGAGGGGCCGGCGAGAACGCGCCGCGCCGTCTCGATCGACGCTGTGCGGGATGCCTCGAGCTCGGGACGCATGAAGCCCTGCCATTCCGAGTCCTTGTCGGGATCGAGGTGGTAGGCGTCGGGGTGCAGTCGCCGCAATCGCGAGTCATCCGGTTGAGCGGCGCCGAGTTCGGCGAGTTGGTCGAGGAAACCCGTGAGGGTCTCTCGCGTCGACGCGTCGAGGTTGATCGAGTACGTGCCGTCGCCGTTCGCCGCGATCGGACCGGCGCTCCTGCTCATTGGTCGTCCCGTTGCATCGTGGCCCACAATCCGTGCTCGTGCAGACGGAAAACGTCGATCTCGGCGCGCTCGCGCGGTCCCGAAGAGACCACGGCGCGGCCCTCCTCATGCACGGCCAGCATGAGGGTGTCGGCCTTTTCCTTGGAGTACCCGAAGAGTTTCTGGAACACGAAACTGACGTACGACATGAGATTGATGGGGTCGTTCCACACGATCACGACCCACGGTCGATCCTCCTCGACCGACTCGTCCGTGCGTTCGACGAGGCCGGGCTCGACGGTCACCATCTGTGACGCTCGCCAATCGTGCCCGGCACGGCGCGCTGCTCGCGGAGCCAGGGAGGCGCGGGTCGTGCGGGATGCGACACAGATCACCACTCCATTGTGGGGCGGCTGGTCGCCCCGAGCCACCCGACCATAGATTATTGATCTGTGCCGTTGAAAGTACGCCCCGTGGTGCCGTCGCGCCTCACCGTCAAATCGGGTCATGGGTCCTCGGGCGCCCCGCGATCGGTTCTGGGTGGGTACATCGCCCTCACCAAACCGCGGATCATCGAGTTGCTCCTCATCACCACGGTTCCCACGATGGTGGTAGCCGACGCTGGTTGGCCGGGCACCTGGCTCGTGATCGTCACACTCGTGGGCGGCTCACTCGCTGCCGGTGGCGCGAACGCGATCAACATGTGGATCGACCGTGACATCGACGCGCTGATGGAGCGCACGAAGAACCGCCCCCTGGTCACCGGACTCATCGCCCCGCGTTCTGCGCTGGTGTTCGCCATCACGCTCGAGGTCGCAGCGTTCGCCGTCCTGTGGGCGGGCACGAACCTGCTCGCGGCGTGCCTCGCCCTCTCGGCCACGCTCTTCTACGTCTTCGTGTACTCGCTGTGGTTGAAGCGCACCAGCCGACAGAACATCGTGATCGGCGGAGCCGCCGGGGCGGTGCCGGTTCTCGTCGGGTGGGCCGCGGTGACCGGGTCACTGGCGTGGACGCCCTGGTTGCTCTTCCTCGTCATCTTCCTGTGGACCCCACCCCACTTCTGGGCGCTGGCAATCCGGCACGAGGACGACTACCGCGCGGCCGGTGTGCCGATGCTGCCGGTGGTGGAGACGCGGTCCCGGGTTGTGCGCTCGATGATCGGCTACACGGTGGCACTCGTCACGTGCAGCCTCGTGGTGGTTCCCGTCGCCGGGACCGGATGGGTCTACGCGGTCGCAGCGGTCGTGCTGGGCACGGCGTTCCTCGCCGGCACAATCGCACTTGTGCGCAACGAGAGCACTGGGGCAGCGATGCGCCTGTTCTCGTTCTCCATCTCGTACATCTCTCTGCTCTTCGTGGCGTTGACCCTCGACGTGTTCCTCGGCTGAGCGACCATCGCCGTGGGCACCCGGTGCGCCGAATTTCACCTGCATTCGTCGTCTCTCGGGTCACGGGATTTCCATAGGGCCAGAGGTCGGTGGATAGTGTTTGAGCCGTTCATCGGGATATCCACACCCCCCGTCCCGGGGAGGTGCGCGTGCCCTCCTGGAGACCTCAGACAATGCCCAAAATCGCCGACTGGTTGACGACCAGCGACCACAAGAAGATCGGCCGTCTCTTCACGGGGACGGCTCTTCTCGTCGCGCTGTGGGTCGGGGGTGTCGGTCTTGTCGCGGGTCTGGAGCGGATGTCTCCGTCGTCGTGGGGCATCGTGGATGCCGATGCCGCCGTGCAGCTGCTCGCCTCGTACCGCTTCGACCTCGTGCTGGGCGTGTTGGCACCGCTGTTCATCGGACTCGCGGTGGTTGCGGTGCCGATCCAGGTCGGGTCGCGCGCCATCGCCTTCCCGCGCCTCGCCCAGTTCGGGTACTGGACGTGGCTGTTCGGATCGGTTCTGGTCGGGGTGTCCCTCGTGGCCAACGGTGGGCCCGGTGGCGGACAGACCGACATGGTCGATCTCTATCTGATGGCGATGCCGCTCGCGGTCGCCGGTCTGCTCGCCGCTGCCGTCTCCGTGGTCACGACGGTGCTCACGTCCCGCGCGCCCGGCATGACACTCGAGAGGATCCCCGCGTTCGCCTGGTCGGCGCTCGTCGGAGCCTCGGCGATGCTGCTGTCCATGCCGGTGGTGGTCGGCACGTCCATCTATCTCTATGTCGACCACACGCACGCCAAGCAGGCCTTCGGCGGCAACAAGGCGGTCCTCGACCACATCGGCTTCGGCCTCTCGCAGCCACAGACGTTCGTCCTCGTGGTGATGGCCCTCGGGGTGCTCGCAGAAGTGGCCCCGGTCGCCTCGCGCGTGCGCCAACCGATGCGACCCGCAGTCCTTGCGGGTCTCGGTCTCGTGTCCTCGGGCGTGTTGGGTGCGGTGACGCAGTCGTCGCACCAGCTGTCGTGGAAGGGCGGCGTCGCAGACAAGATCGGGAGCGCGATCCCGTGGCTGATCTTCAACGGTCTGCCGCTGCTCGGGGTGCTCGTCGTGATCGGAGCGGTCGCACTCTCGTTCAAGGAGCGCGTGCCGCGGATCACCGCCCCGCTCGTGTTCTCGCTCTCGGGTGCGCTGATGATCCTCGTCGGAGTCGCCGGCAACTTCGTGGCCACCATCGAGGGCGCGGATCTCGCGGGAACCGTCTTCGAGGAGGGTGTCGTGGTCTATCTCGTGGCCGGCGGGCTGCTCGCCGGTATCGGGGGCCTCGTGCACTGGTCGCCGAAACTCTCGGGTCGTCTGCTCGGTGGTCGCATGACCGCACTCGCCCCGCTCGGCCTGCTCGGGACGGTCGCCGCGGCCTTCCCGCTCTACCTGCTGGGCCTGATGGGGCAGCCCGGTGGAACACTCTCGGGGTTCACGATCGACGGTCCGGTGGGCCCGTTGAACCTGCTCGCCGGCGCGGGCATGGCCGTTCTCGTGCTCGTGGTGCTGGGAACGGTCGCCACGATGCTGCGCACCGCCGTGGGCGCATCGGATGATCCGTGGGACGCCCAGACGCTCGAGTGGTCGGTGCCCTCACCCGCGCCCCGCGACAACTTCGAGTCTCTCGCCACTGTCGGATCTCCCGAGCCGTTGCTCGACGTGAAGCCCCAGGAGGTCATGGCATGACCGCCGCACTGCCCGCAGTCCCCTCACCCGCGCCGCGTCGCCAGGTGCTCGTGGCAACGGTGGTCGCCTCGTCGGCTCTTCTGGTGCTGATGGGCGGGATGCTCTCGCTGTGGCTGAAGTTCCGCGCCGCCGCGCCGGTTCGCGAGTCCTCCGACGGGCTCTACATGATCAAGGACTGGCTGCCCAAGTCGATCAAGATCCCCGAGGTCGCGGCGAACACGATGTTGTCGGGCTTCGCGTTCGTGGTCCTGATGGCCCAGTGGGCCGTGTACGCCGGGAAGCGCCGTGACTCGACGCACCGCTCGCTGGCGCTCATCACCACGTTCCTCGTCGGTCTCGCGATCGTCAACGCGCAGGTGGCGGTGTGGCTGAAGATGGACGTCGGTCTCGCCGACGGTGCGTACCAGTCGATGTTCTATGCGGTCACCGGCACGATGCTCGCGCTCATCCTGTCGGGTATCGCCTTCACGGTGGTTGCCTTCTTCCGCTCAGCGGGTGGACGGGCGGACGATCAGCAGGTGCTGACGGCGCACGCGATGTACTGGTACTTCCTCACGGCGGCATTCACCGCCATGTGGTTCGTGGTTTACGTGCAGAAGTAGGACGAGATGTTCACCAACGGATCCAAGTACTACCTCGGCCTCTCGGTGGTGTCGGCCATCGTCGGTGTGGCGTACATGGTGCTCGTCAACCCGAACGACCTCGGGGCCCTCGCTCTGTTCGTGCTCGCGACCGCGGCGGGCACCGTCGCGGGCTTCTCGCTGTTCATCCGTGACGGCGAGGTCGCGACCGCGGCGGAGGCCATCGAGGCAGCGCGCCGCGCCCCGGGCGCGTCGATCTGGCCGATCGTGACCGCTCTCGGTGCCGCCACCGTGCTCGTCGGGCTGGCGACCGTGCCGGCCTGGTTCATCATCGGTATCGCGGTGTTCTGTGCCGGCGGGCTCGAGTGGATGATCCAGGGTTGGGCCGAGCGCGCCTCGGCCGACGAGCGCTGGAACGAGGAGGTGCGCACGCGCATCATCGGTGGGCTCGAGTTCCCCGGACTCGCGGCCGTGGTGCTGGTGCTGATCGCGTACGCGTTCTCGCGGATCATGCTGAACGCCTCCAAGAACGGTGCGACCGTCATCTTCATGATCGTGGCAACCGTCGTGCTCATCATCGGGTCCCTCGTCGCCGTGAGGCCCGGCTTCCGTGGTCGCTCCCTGGCCACCGTGGTGACGGCCGGGTCGGTCGTCCTGCTTGTTGCGGGAGTCGCCAGTGCGTTCGCCGGTGAGCGGGAGGAACTGACCAAGGCGGCCAAGGAGGACCACTTCTCGGCGGAGCACCGCGAGTGCGGTCCGGAGAAGTCGAAGTACTGGGACAAGCACGCGAACAACACCGTCTCGCTGAGGTCGGCCGTGATCGCAACGGTGACCGTGGAGAACGGCGAGGTCTACGCCCAGGCGGTCGGGCTCCAGACCAAGGTGGGCTCCATCTCCGTGCCGCGCTCGAATCCGGTCGCGCTCATGTTCCGGAACAAGGACGAGAAGGAGTACCGCCTCACCGTGAACCTCGGCACGCAAGAGGTGGCCCAGACCGGCGTGAAGGAAGAGAAGAAGGACTGCACCCAGCTCACCGGCAAGAACCAGGAGCAGATTCTCTTGCTGAAGATCACCAAGCCCGCCGAGAATCCCGACGAGCCCTACACGCTCACCGTGCCGGGACTGAAGGGCGAGATCAAGGTGATTGTGCCGTGAACCCCGTCGACCCCCAGGACAGGAGCATGAGAAACAACCGAATTTTCCGTCGCCTCGCGCCGATCCCGGCGCTGGTCGCCGCGGCGCTCCTCACCGGGTGCGCCCGCAATGCCCCGCAGGACACGTTCGTCCCGAAGGGGCCCAATGCCGAGAAGATCGACAACCTCCAGAACATCGTGTTCCCGATGGCGGGAATCGTCGGTGTGATCGTCCTGGTGCTTGCCGGCTACATCTTCGTCAAGTTCAAGGACAAGGGTCAGCCGATTCCGAGCCAGGCCCACGGAAAGCCTGTCGTGGAGATCACGCTCACCGTCATCCCGGCCCTGATCCTCACGGTGGTGGGTGTGTTCACGTTCCGCGGCGTCTTCGACCTCGCCGAGACCCGCGACACCGAGCTCATCATCAACGTGACGGGCCAGCAGTGGTGGTGGGAATACGACTACCCGGCCCAGGAGAAGTACGGGATCACACAGCCGATCATCACATCGGGACAGCTCGTCATCCCCGAGAAGACCAAGGTGCTGCTGCGCGAGACCAGTCGCGATGTCATCCACTCGTATTGGATCCCCGCGTTGAACGGCAAGAAGGACGCTGTCCCGGGCCGCATTCACCTCCTGCGCCTCGAGGCCGACCAGCCCGGTCTCTATGCCGGCCAGTGCACCGAGTTCTGCGGACTCAGCCACGCCAACATGCGCATGGAGGCCGTCGCCCTGTCGGAGGCCGACTTCGCCAAGTGGGTGGCCAATCAGCAGCGTGCATACGCACCACCGGCGAGCGGCCTGGCAAAGGAGGGGGAGACGGTATTTTTGAACCAGTGCGTGCGCTGTCACCAAGTGAACGGGTTGAAGAAGACCGACGGCACTCCCGCGATCGCCCAGCCGGAGCAGAACGTCTACTCGGGCGCGGCGCCGAATCTGTCGCACCTCATGTCGCGCAACACCTTCGCCGGGGCGATGTTCGATCTCGTCACCGAGAAGTGCCGCAAGGACATCTGGGGCGCGTCGTCAGCGGAGTTCGGTGCCACGTACCTGGAGGGGGTCACCGAGGACTGCCTGAACCAGAACGATCTGCGAGCCTGGTTGCGCAACGCACCGGCCATGAAGCCCATGTACGCCGACCCGACCAAGCTCGGGGCGAGCGGGGGCAAGTACCGCGGCATGCCGAATCTCGGCCTGACCGAGGACGACATCGACAAACTCGTCGCATACCTATTGACACTGAAGTGATCGGAGAACACCATGGCGATCATTGAGAGACCGAGCAGCGACGTCGCCGTCACGGCGACAGCGCCCGCAACGGTGACCCCCACATCGAGCCAGGGCGCACTGAAGCGCCCCGTCTCGGCGAGGGGTTGGAGGGAATGGCTCTTCACCGTCGACCACAAGAAGATCGGCATCATGTACGGGGTCGTCGCGATGTTCTTCTTCATCGTGGGCGGTGTCGAGGCACTCCTCATCCGACTCCAGCTGGCCGCGCCCGAGGGGCGCTTCCTCAGCGCCGACCAGTACAACCAGATGTTCACGATGCACGCCACCACCATGGTGTTCCTCTTCGCCATGCCGATGGCGGCCGCCTTCGCGAACTACTTCCTGCCCCTGCAGATCGGCGCTCGCGACGTGGCGTTCCCGCGCCTGAACGCGCTCTCGCTGTGGTTGCTCGTCTCGGGAGGCATCGTGCTCAACCTGGCGTGGTTCCTGGGCGGTGCCGCCGACGGTGGCTGGTTCATGTACGCCCCGAACTCCGGTCCGGTGTTCTCGCCCTCGAACGGCGTCGACTTCTGGACGGTCGGTCTCCAGATAGCCGGTATCGCATCGCTCATCGGTTCGATCAACCTGATCGTGACCGTGCTCAACATGCGCGCACCGGGCATGACACTCATGAAGATGCCGGTGTTCACATGGATGATCCTCGTGGTGCAGTTCCTGCTGGTGTTCTCGCTGCCGGTCATCACCGTCGCACTGGTCCTGCTCATGTTCCAGCGCGAGTACGGTGCGACGTTCTTCGACGTGTCCGCGGGGGCCGATCCGTTGCTGTGGCAGCACCTGTTCTGGATCTTCGGACATCCCGAGGTGTACGTGCTGATCCTGCCGGCCTTCGGCATCATCTCCGAGGTCCTCCCGACGTTCGCACGCAAGCCGCTGTTCGGCTATCCGTTCGTGGTCTTCTCGGGAGCGGCGATCGGATTCGTGGGGTTCGGCGTGTGGGCGCACCACATGTTCGCGGCAGGTCTCGGACCGGTCTCGGTGGCGGTGTTCTCGATAGCGACTATGGCGATCGCCATCCCGACGGGTGTGAAGATCTTCAACTGGTTGCTCACGATGTGGGGCGGCAAGATCTGGTACTCGACCGCGATGAAGTTCGCGATCGGGTTGGTGATGCTCTTCACGGTTGGTGGTCTCTCGGGCGTGACCCACTCGGTCGCGCCCTCGACCACGCAGCAGACCGACACCTACTACATCGTGGCGCACTTCCACTACGTGCTCTTCGGCGGGATGGTGTTCGGGCTCTTCTCGGGCTTCTACTACTGGTGGCCGAAGGTGTTCGGTCGAATGCTCAACGAGCGCCTCGGTTCGTGGAACTTCTGGCTGATGGTGATCGGCATGAACATGACATTCGGCCCGATGCACATCCTCGGTCTGCAGGGTCAACCACGGCGCATGTACCAGTGGACGGAGGCCCGCGCGGGCGAGGGATTCTTCAACCTCGCGTTCTGGAACGTCGTGTCGTCCATCGGCTCGTTCATCCTCGCGGTGAGCGTGTTGGTCTTCCTGGTCAACGTCTGGAAGACGTGGCGCGCCGGCAAGCAGGCCCCGCTCGACCCGTGGGATGCGCGCACACTTGAGTGGCTCACCACGAGCCCGCCCAAGGCCCACAACTTCGACCGGATCCCGGTGGTGCACCACCTGGACGAGTTCTTCCACCGCAAGTACGAGGAGGACACGGCGACCCACACCATGCGCCCCGTCACCGACGGTGCGTCGCTGGTGGAGGAGGAGATCCGCAATGCCGACGCGAACATCCACCTCCCCTCGTCGTCGTACTGGCCGCTGGTTCTCGCCGTGGGCATCAGCACACTCGGGCTCGGTGTGCTCTACGGCGTGCCGGTCATGGTGATCGGTGCGGCCACCGTGCTGCTGTCATCGTTCGGCTGGGTGCTCGAGCCCTCAGTCGCCCCGGAGACCGATTTTGAGGACCCGTCGCACGGCGACGGTCACACGAAGGAGGTCGTGCCCCTTGGCTGACACGATGCACGCCGCCGCGCACGCCGCGGACCACGGCCACCATTCGGCCACGGGCTTGTCGAACAACAAGCTCGCGATGTGGCTCTTCCTCGGGTCGGAGTGCCTCCTCTTCGGTGGTCTCATCTCGACCTACATGCTGTACCGCGGCCGCGTCTCGGATGGTCCGCACCCCTCGCAGGTCTACGACATCCCGTTCACCTCGGTCTCGAGCTTCGTGCTCTTGATGTCGTCGCTCACGATGGTGCTCGCGGTCACCTCCGCCCAGCGCAACGACGACTCCAAGACCAACCTGTGGCTCACGGTGACGGCGCTCCTCGGTGCGACGTTCATCGGTGGTCAGGTGTACGAGTTCACGACCTTCTACCGCGAGGGCATGGGCTTCACCACGAGCCTCTTCACCTCGAGCTTCTACACCCTCACCGGGTTCCACGGTGTCCACGTCTCGGTGGGAGTGATCCTCCTGCTCGCGACTGTCGGCATCATCAAGAGGAACAAGGTCACGGGGAACAAGGCGGAGTCGGTCGAACTCGTGGGTCTGTACTGGCACTTCGTGGACATCGTGTGGATCGTGATCTTCACGCTGGTCTACCTGATCCCGGCCTGATCGGGGAGGAGCAACGGAGATGGACACTGCAACCGCCGAGACCCAGGGTGAGGCGCACGACGAGAAGCACGAGCACATGTCCGATGCGGGGTACATCCGCATCGCGCTGATCCTCGCGGCGATCACCGCGCTCGAGGTCTCCACCTACTACATCGACTTCGGGCCGTTCTTCATGCCATCGCTGATGATCATGATGGTGGCCAAGTTCGTGATGGTGGTGTCGTACTTCATGCACCTGAAGTTCGACAACAAGGTCTTCTCGTTCCTGTTCTACACGGGGCTCGCGCTCGCGCTGTTCGTGTACATCGTGGCTCTCGCGACGTTCAAGTTCTTCCTGCAGTGAACGGAACCGGCACCCAATCCCCATGGATCTGACAGCCTTCCCGGACCCCTGGCGGTTCCAGGTCCACCTCGAGATCTGGGTGCTCTTGTTGTTCCTGGTCGGTGCCTACGTCTACACCGTCCGCGTGATCGGGCCGAAGGTGGCACCGGAGGGACGCATCGTGACCCGGGGGCAGATCCGGGCGTTCGTCGCGATGATCGTCCTGCTGTGGCTCTCGAGTGACTGGCCCGTTCACGACCTCGCCGAGGAGTACCTCTACTCGGTGCACATGGTCCAGCACATGGCGTTGTCGATGTTCGTGCCGCCGCTCGCGCTGATGGCGATCCCGGAGTGGATGATGCGTCTCCTGCTCGGCCGCGGGCGCACTTGGACCTCGGCGCGGTTCCTCAGCACACCCGTCGTGGCCGCCTTCGTCTACAACATCGTTCTGCTGGTGACCCACATTCCCGCGCTGGTCAACCGCAGTGCCGAGGGAGGCCCGGTCCACTACTCGCTGCACGTGATCCTCGTGACGAGCGCGCTGCTGCTGTGGATGCCCGTGGTGGGGCCGATCCGTGAATGGCAGATGTCGCACGGCGGCAAGATGATCTATCTGTTCGCGATGTCGCTCGTGCCGACCGTGCCCGCCGGCTGGCTGACCTTCGCGGAGGGGTCGGTGTACGACCACTACGAGACCCCGGTGCGGGTGTGGGGTGTCTCGGTGATCGACGACCAGCAAATGGCCGGGGCGATCATGAAGCTCGGCGGTTCGGTGTTCATGTGGGCCGTGATCATCTTCTTCTTCTTCAAGCGCTTCATGGCCGGATTCCACGAGCAGCAGTCCTACGTGCGCGGGTCGATCCCGGCCGATGTCGAGATGCTGTCGGAGAACGAGTCGCTCACCTTCGCCGACGTGGAGGAAGCCTTCGGGCGCACGCGCGCGGTTCCCGAGTCGCGGGGCTCCGTCGACTGAGATGCCGGAGCGGATCCGCGTCGAGGACATCCCGCGCGACCACGGCCTCAGACTGACCGTCGCGCACTGGTCGCTCGCCGAGTGGGTGCACGACTTCCCCGACGACACGATCGACTGGTACCTGGACCTCTACGAGGAGGCCTCGCGAGTGCGGGGACTTCCCTCGGTGTTCGTCGCCCATCTCGACGGCAAGCTCGCGGGCACCGCGTCGCTCGTGGCGGACGACGAGTTGCCCGGCGCGAGCGAGCCGGGCCCGTGGGTGGCGGCAGTCTTCGTGACCCCGCCCGCACGCCGCAAGGGCGTTGGCGGTGCGGTGGTGCGCGCGGCGATCGATCGTGCACGCGACCTTGGTCTGCCCGAGGTGTACCTCTACACGGGGACCGGGATCGACTGGTACCTGGACGCGGGTTGGGAGGTCGTGCGCGTGGCCGAACTGGCGGGGCACCCCGTCACCGTGATGGTGCACCGGACCGGGGTCACCACCACCTGAACCGGCGTGCCGCCACCACGGGCAAGGCGCATGCCCATGCGGCGATGAGCCACCAATGCGGTCCGCCGGCTCCGTTCGACAATGCCTGCGACAGGCAGGCCGCGAGAGCATGCGTGGGGAGCCATTCGACGGTCGAGCCCAACACCCCGGGCAACTCGTCGGGTGGCACGATCATCCCGCCGGCCAGGATGAGCACGAGGTAGAGCCCGTTCTGCGCGGCGAGGTTCACCTCTGGGCGCAGCCGTCCCGCCATGAGCAGACCGAGACCCGCGAAGGCGAGCGTGCCGAGGAGGACCGCAGGTACCGCGAGCACGGTGTCGGTGCCGCTTCCACGCCACCCGAGCAAGAGGGCCAGACCGAGCAACAGGACCGTCTGCACGACCTCGACGGCGGCCACCGCGAGGGCCTTGGCCGCCACCAGTTCGCCCCGACGCAGGGGAGTTGCCCCGAGTCGCTTCAAGACGAGGTATGAACGCTCGAACCCGGTCGCAATGCCGAGGCTCACCATCGAAGCCGACACGACGGCGACCGCGAGGACACCGGGGACGAGCACGTCGAGCGGGTCGCCCCCACCGAGCGGGAGCACCTCGACGGACCCGAAGAATCCGAGCAGCACCATCGGGATCACGAGCGTGAGCAACAGTTGCTCGCCGTTGCGCATGATCAGGTTCCACTCGGACCGGAACTGGAGGACCACACGGCGCGGGTTCATCATGATCCCCCGGTGATCCGCCGGTACGCGGACTCGAGCGACTCGCTGCCCATGTCGATGCCGTGCAGCGGGAGCATCATCGAGTCGAGCCACACCGTGACGCGGGCGACCAGGTCGGCACTCGGGGCATGGGCGACCTCGTAGGTGCCCGACCCGTAGTCGGCCACCACCGATCCGAGGTGCGCACCGAGGGCCGCGACATCGAGCCCGGGCGAGGAGCGGAAACCGAGCCGGTTGCGCTGGCGCACGATCGACCCGACCGGGCCCGAGGCCAGGACACGCCCGGCGCGGAACATCACCACGTGATCGGCCATGCGTTCGGCCTCGTCCATCTCGTGGGTCGCGAGCACAACCGTCGTGCCGCCGGCGGCGAGCTCGGCCACGATCGCACGGATCGTGTCGCGCCCGTCGATGTCGACACCGGATGTCGGCTCGTCGAGGAACGCCACGCGTGGAGCCGCCGCCAGCGCGAGTGCGAGCGAGACGCGCTGTTGCTCGCCACCAGAGAGACGGCGCCAGGTGGATCGTGCCCGGGCACCGAGGCCCAGGCGCTCGATGAGCCCGTCGGCATCGACTCCGCGACCGTGCAGTGCGCAGAAGTGGTGGACCACGTCGCGCACCCGCGCGCTCGGGTAGACCCCGCCACCTTGCAGCATGACGCCCATCTGCGATGTGAGCAGGTCCCGGTCCCGCTCCGGATCACGACCGAGAACCATGACAGTGCCCGTTGCCGCGGAGCGGAAGCCCTCGCAGACCTCGAGAGTGGAGGTCTTCCCGGCGCCGTTCGGGCCGAGCACCACCGTCACCGCACCCTCCGGCGCGACGAAGCTCGCCCCATCGACGGCGACGATGTCTCCGTAGCGCACGGTGAGATCGTTCACTGCGACGGACACGACTCCAACCCTATGGCACGGGAATCTCCCGGGGCTGTGCCGTCGCGCAGGGCTAGCCTTGCGCTGTTGTGATCGATGTCCGTCTCCTGCGTTCGCGCCCCGATGAGGTGCGTGCGGCCCTCGCCCGGCGCGGCAAGCCGGATCTCCTCTCCCAGGTGGACAGGGCGGTGTCACTCGACGAGCGGTTGCGCACGATCGGCCTCGAGCGCGACGAGATCCGGGCCGCAGTCAACGAGATCTCCGAGCGCGTCGGTGGGTTGCGGCGCGACAACAAGGACGCCGAGGCCGAGGTGTTGATGCGCGAGAGCCGAGCCAGGGGTGAGCGGGAGCGCGATCTCCGGGCCGAGCACGAGGCGATCGAGGCTGAATTGCGCGACGTCATGCTCGGCATCCCGAACCTGCCCCATCCGGAGGCCCCGGATGGCCGCGGCGACGCCGACAACCCTGTCGTGCGGGGTCCGATCGGGATGGTCGACTTCGCCGATCACCAGTGCGTTCCACACTGGGAGACCGCGGCCGCCCTCGGGATCCTCGACAACGAGCGCGCCGTCAAGATCGCAGGGGCGATGTTCACCATGCAGCGCGGGCTCGGTGCGACACTGTCACGAGCCCTCTGCCAGTTCGCGCTCGACATGAACGCGGACGCCTTCGAGGAGATCCGCCCGCCCAGCCTCGTGACGACCGCGACCCTCACGGCAACGGGGCACCTCCCCAAGTTCGCCGACGACGCCTATGCGATCGAGCGCGACGACCTGTGGGCGATACCGACAGCCGAGGTCCCGTTGACCTCGTTGCATGCCGGCGAGGTGCTCGATGAGGCAATGCTCCCCGTGCGCCTGATGGCGCACACGACGTGCTACCGGCGCGAGGCGGGGTCGGCCGGCCGTGACACCCGTGGCATGCTGCGCATGCACGAGTTCGACAAGGTCGAGATCCTCGCGCTGTCGACACCCGAGAATGCGCCCGGGTTGTTGATCGAGCTCCGCGACCGCGCCGAGCGGCTCGTCGCCGGGCTCGGGCTCCCGTACCGCATCATCGAGATCTGCACCGGTGACATGGGCGGCAGTCACCATCGCAGCTACGACCTGGAGGTGTATGCACCCGGGTGCGACGCGTGGCTCGAGGTGAGCAGCGTGTCGTGGTTCTCCGACTACCAGGCGCGCCGGGCCGACATCAGGTTCAAGCGCACCGGTCGGAGGGGCACCGAGATTGCACACACGTTGAATGGTTCCGCACTCGCGGTCCCCCGCGTGTGGGCGGCGATCTGCGAGAACTTCCGCGAACCCGACGGCAGTGTGCGCATCCCCGACGTCCTGCTGCCGTACATGCGCGGCGCCACGCACATCAGACCGGAGAAGTAGACGTGGGCATCTCTGACCGTCGCGTGCAGTACGAGACTGCCGGTCTCGACATCGAGGATCTCCTGGCCAACCCGATCGACCAGTTGGTTCTCTGGTACCAACAGGCGGAGGAGGCGGGGGCCGCAGAGCCCAATGCGATGGTGCTGTCGACGCTCGACCACAGTGGGCACCCCGATGCGCGCGTCGTCCTGGCTCGTGGCATCGATGCGTCAGGCATCACCTTCTACACCAATCGCGAGAGCACAAAGGGCAGACAGTTGGCGACAGACCGGCGGGCAGCGGCGACATTCGCGTGGTTGCAACTGCACAGATCGGTGCGTGTGCAGGGTGTGGTGTCGCTCGCGCCCGACGCGGTCAGCGATGCGTATTTTGCATCGCGGCCCAGGGAATCACAGATCGGTGCGTGGGCATCTCCACAGTCAGAACCAATCGGATCGCGTCTCGATCTCACGGAGATGGTCGATGAGCACCGCGAGAAGTTCGAGGGAGCCGACGTCCCGCGCCCGCCGCACTGGGGCGGGTACGTCCTGTCGATCGACTCGATCGAGTTCTGGCAGGGGCGTCCGAGTCGTTTGCACGACCGTTTTCGTTACACGCTGATCGGCAACGTGTGGCGCGCCGAGCGACTCGCTCCCTGAGTCGGCAGTCATTGCTGCGAACGGTCCACGGGGACACGACGTCGATCATTCCGTGGGATGGGCCCGTCACGCTCGCGGGCGTGGGGGTGTCGTCGGCGCGTCGCTTCGCGGGCATCGGCCAGTACGGGACGACGTCGTGCAGCCAGTCGTCACCCGTGGGCGCCCTTCATGTCCACGGCTCATCTGATGACGTGGTGTTGTTCAACGGAGGACTCAGGAACGGGAAACCCCACGTCGGGGCCAGACCGATGATCGAGCAGATGGCAACGGTGAACGGCTGCTCACCCACGGCCGAGGAGAATACGAACTATGTCGACGTCGTGCGTGACCTGTCGGGAGCCGAGACGCAGGTGTCCCGATGGTCGGGTTGCGCACGGGGGGTGAGAACCGAACCCCGGACGATTCCGAACGGGTCACATGTTCCCCAGTTGTCGACCGATTTCTCGACCCTGGTGCACGGCTTCCTCGCGTCGCACTCGAGGTAGGCGCACGGCAGGACCCACGACCGGTGCGATCCGCCGGTGTCAGTGTGAGTAACCAGTGGCACACTCGACGAGCGCGTCGATCAGCGATTCGGTGTGCGGTGTGAGACCCGGGCCCTCCCAGTCCCACCACAGGGGACTCGACCCGCGCACGCGCGGTGGCAACTCGAGCTGCACGCCGGCCCGCTCGACGACGTTGACGGGATTGTCCTGGTGGAGACCGCGCAGGTTCTTCGGGATCTCCTCCAGATCATCGATGATCCTGTAGGCGGGCAGGTGTGCGCGCAGGTGCACGGCGAGCTGACCGGCGAGCCGCCGGTTGCGACCCCCGAGGAGGAGCGAGGTGAAGAAGCCGGCCTTGCCGAATCCGTGAACGGTGATCACCGTGTCGACGTGGGTGAGGAAGCCCGCCAGCGTCTCGGACTGGTCGGCAGTGACCTTGTGTGAGGGCACGTGCCACTCGAGATTGTCGGGGAGTCTGACCCCGTAGTACGACGCGCCGGCCCGCTCGGCGGCCCGCGAGGCGATGATGTCGGTCATCTCCTCGAGGGCACCCCCGTGGAATGCCATGAATCCGAACGTGGACCGCAGCACGCACTCCTCTGCGACATCGTCGCGGGCCAGGATCTCGGCGAGTTCCATCACGCCCGCCGACCGCGTGCGAGGAGAACCACGACGAGCGCCGCGGTGATCGCCGATCCCAACACGAGCCCCAGAGTCCACGATCCGGTGCGCTGCAGGAAGTCGGCGACCGTGGTCTGCCATCTCTCCACACGCGAGACGATGCCGTCGGTGCCGCGCCCCGAGATCGCCGACCACCAGTACCAGGCGAGATACAGACCGGTGAGCACGACGAACCCCGCCGAGACCCGGTCGAACCACGGCAGGCCCCGCTTGATCCCCGACACGATGCCCACCCGTGCGAATGCGAGTGCGACTGTCAGGCCGGTCACGAGCATTCCCATGCCGAGCCCGTACAGGACGATGCTCACCACGCCGGAGACGAAACCGTCGCGTCCCACGGATCCGAGGATCACCGAAGTGAGGAAGCCGATCGTGCACCCGATCGAGGCCACCGCATAGACGACGCCGAAGAGCGCCATGTTGCGCACCGTGCGCTCCCGGCTCACGCTGAGCCCGGGCCCCGAGATCGGTGGTTTCCAACCACGGAACATCGCGATGCCCACCCCGACGAGGGCCACACCAATGACGAGGGCGGCGTACTTGGCGTTGTCGCGGATCACGGAGGTGAACAGGTTGGAGATGAGCCCGACCACGAGGAAGACGCCGATGAAGCCGGCCGACACCGATCCGCCCACCTTGAGTGCGCGCGCCGCCGTGACGGCGCGGTTCTCCTCGGGTCTGTGCAGTTCGGATCCGAGGTACCAGACGAGGTAGGTCGGCAAGAGCACGAACCCGCATGGATTGACCGCGGCCATCACCCCGAGGATGAACGAGTAGGCGAAGTTTCCCTCGAGCACTGCTCAGCCCCCCGCGAGTTCCGCGAGCAGTGCGGCCAGCTCGGCCGCCGTGACCTCACCCGATGAGCGCTCCACGATGGTGCCGTCGGCGGCGAGGAAGAAGGTCGTGGGCATCGTGGCGACCTTGGCGGCCGCCAATTGGTCACCGTCATCGAGATAGTTCGGATAGTTGACGCCCATGTCCTCCATGAAGGCCGTGGCCCTCTCACCGGAGTCGTTCGGGTTGATCCCCACGAAGTTGATGCGTCCCTCGTACTCGAGCGAGGCTGCCGCGAAGGCCGGCATCTCGCGCTTGCAGGGTTCGCACGTGGAGAACCAGAAGTTCACCACCATCGGTCGCAGTTCCCCGGTGGAGATGGTGACGGGGTCGCCGCCGGGTGTCCTCACCTCGACGAACGGGAACGGCTCACCGGTGATGTAGGTGTTGACGGGGATGCCCGGCGTCGGGAGACCGGGGTTGGCGTCGGTGTCGTCGGGGGACCGGCTCAGGACCCATCCCCCGACGACCCCGACAAACAGTGCGAACAGAACGGAGATGCCCAGACCACGCGTGATCCGGCTCCGTTCCATGCACTTAGGCTACGAGGCACTCTCAGGCAACGAGGTGTGCCGGAATCGGCACCTCCTCGACCGCCGTGATCGGTCGTGCCTTGACCGGCGGACGTCCACGGGGGCGCCGCACGGCCACGACCCGTCCCATCTCGAGTTGCTCACCGCCCCAGACACCCCAGGGCTCCTCGCGCTCGAGCGCACCGCTCAGGCACGCAGCCCTGTCGGCGCACTTGGCGCAGATCGCCTTGGCGCGCTGCACGTCGACCCATTCCTCGGAGAAGAACAAGTAGCTGAGCGTGCCGTTCCCGTCGGAGCAGCGCTTCGACGACAGCACCATCGGTTCTGCCGGGGTCGCCCCGCCGAGCGTGATGTCGGCCGTGGTGTCGATTCTGGTGTGCATGTCTGTGTCCTTTCTGTCGTGTGTCTGTCGTGTGTCTGTCGTGCGAGTGGTGTCGGGGAAAACAAAAAAGCCGCTCGGGTCCCGAACCCGGCGGCTTCAGTGGTTTGTCTTGTGTCTGGTTCTCAGATCACAAACCCACCGGTCCGCCGGGAGCGACGCTTGTTCTGGTGCTTCGCTGCCGGCTTCGACCACATGGGGAACACGTACGACGAACCGGCAGCACCGAAGGCCACGGCATGTGCCGTGGTCCAGGTCGTTGCGGTCGCGGTGTTGGTACGCATGAGCCTGAAATACAACCACCCCATCCGACGTGCGTCAACCAGAATTACGGGATCCCTTGGGGCACAAGGGAAAGCCCGACGGTTATGGTGGTTGAGTGACCTTCCGCGGGGCCGCCATGGCGTTCGAGATGGCCGACGCGACGGGTTCTGGTCGCAGATTCGGGACCGTCCGGCGGGTCAGGCTCGGCGACGCCACCCCGAACGGGAGGGTGCGCCTCGATGCCCTGGCCCGCTACCTCCAGGATGTGGCCAACGACGACTCGCGCGACGGCCAATGGAGCGACCCCCATTGGTGGGTGGTGCGCCGCACGGTGATCGACGTCGCGAGGTTCCCGAGTTACCTAGAGGAGATCCGGCTCACCACGTGGTGCGGGGGCTCGGGGTCGCACTGGGCCGAACGGCGCACCAGGATCTCATCCCTCGCGGGGGAAGTCCTGGTGGATGCGGCCGCACTGTGGGTGCATGTCGATCGCGACTCACTGGCACCCTCGCGCGTGCCCAGTGATGTTGCTGCGGTGCTCGACGACTCGGCGGCAGGTCGGAAGGTGGGTGCGCGGCTGTTGCTGAAGACCGCACAGATGCCAGACGATGCATCGCGGTCGACATGGCACCTGCGGTTCTCGGACTTCGACGCGGTCGGGCACATGAACAATGCGGCCTACTGGGAGGTGCTCGAGGAACAACTCGTCGCGGATCGTTCGGTGCGCGCCCCGATGCGGGCAGTGGTCGAGCACATCGCCCAGGTGGAGCCGGGGGAGCTGCTCGAGCGACGAATCACAACCGAGGTCGGTGGTGCGTCCGTGCTGCTCGCGGTCGGTGACGCCGTGCGCGCCGCCATGTGGTGCGGCACCGCCTAGCCGGTGAGCACGTACTCGAACGCGCCGTCGCGCTCGACCATCTCCATCTCGCCCCGCAGGCGCAGGTGCTCGAGGTGCGCGAAGGTCTCGCTGTCGGCCATCGGGCCCTGGGCGCGGGCCGAGAACAGGTGCGCGGCCAGTTCCATGACTGTCGCGGGTCGTCCCAACTCGCTGCTGATTTCGCGGAGTCGCTGCAGACGCTCGTCGTGGTGATGCTTTATCTGATCCACGCGCTCGCCGACATTGTGGAAGGGGTGGCCGTGGGCGGGGAGAGCGATCGTCACCTTCCCCGCGAAGTCCCCGACCTTGTCGAGCGAGGCGTAGAAGAGACTCAGGGGGTCACCGTGACCGGTCAGGCCACTGATGTGCGGGGTGATGTTGGGCAACACGTGGTCACCGGAGATGAACGTGCCCGTCTCCTCGTCGAAGAGACAGAGATGGTCGTGGGTGTGCCCCGGAGTGTGGACCGCCACCCATTCCCGGCCCGCGAAGGTGACGCGGTCGGCCTCGTTCAGGCGCACGGTGGGTTGGGGAACCCTCATCAACCTCGGGAACGTCTTGCCGACCCTGATCCTGGCGCGTCGCTGCCACGGCATCTCCATGGCCGGTCCGCCCCACGGTGTCGCGGCGAACGGGCTGCGCATCGCCAGGGCCAATTCCTCCGGGTCGAGATCACCCGGGTCGTTCGGGTCGTAGAAGGTGCGGAACAGGCGGTGTGTCACGATCTTGGCCCCCGACTCGGCACGGAGGCGCGCCGCACCGCCGTAGTGGTCGGGATGGCTGTGGGTCACGATCACCGTGTGCACGCGGCGCAGCGGGACCCCGATGGCGGCGAGTCGTGCCGTGAGTGCCGTCCACGATTCCTTGGTGGGCATCCCGGGATCGACGACGGCGACACCACGGTCGTCCTCGAGGACGTACATGTTCACATGGCCGAGCCCCGTGATGTTCGCCGGCAATTGCGTGCGGAGGATCCCGGGCGCCACCTCGGCGATCTCGTCGGTCGCCTCCAACTGCTCCGATTTCGGGGCGCGGGGTGCCCCGGCGTTCGTGTCCCCCTCCGGGTGCGGCATCTTCACTTCTTCTCCGAGGGCATGAACACCTTGTCGCGGTACCACCGCAACTCGGCAACGCTGTCGCGCACGTCGTCCATCGCGCGATGGACCCGCGTCCCCGTGGAGGGGCGCGCGTGCGCCACGGCGGGGTGCCACCGTTTGACGAGTTCCTTCACGGTGGACACGTCGACGCAGCGGTAGTGGAGCCAGTTCTCGATCTCGGGCATGTACTTGGCGAGGAAGGAACGATCCGTGCGGATCGAGTTCCCCGCGAGTGGGATCCTGCCCGACTCGGGGCTGTGCTGCTTCACGAACTCGAGTGTCTGGCGCATCGCCTCGGCCTCCGAGACCGTCGAGGCGCGGATCCTGTCGAGGAGGCCCGAGACGGTGTGCATGTTGGTGACGAACTCGTCCATTCGTGCGAGTTCCTCGTCGGTCCGGTGGATGACGACATCGGGTCCCTCGGCGACGATCTCGAGGTCGTCATCGGTGACGAGGGTGGCGATCTCGACGATGAGATGGTCCGCCGGATCGAGCCCCGTCATCTCGAGGTCCATCCAGATCAGCATCCGAACCCCTCCATCGCCACGATTCTAATTGTCGATGGTTCCCCGGTCCGCTGTCGGCACCACCGCCTAGCCTCCTGAATGTGGTGGAGATCGCCGTCAAGAGACTCGACGCGGGACTACCGCTGCCCGCCGTCGCGCACGCCGGTGATGCCGGTGTGGATCTGCACGCGCGCGAGGACGCGCTCGTCGCGCCGTCGGGGGGTAGGTGCCTGATGCCGACGGGAATCGCGATCGCCATCCCGGACGGCTTCGCGGGGTTCGTGCTGCCGCGGAGCGGGCTCGCGCTGAACCACGGGATCTCGGTGGTCAACGCACCGGGACTCGTCGATGCCCACTACCGGGGTGAGTTGAAGGTCGTGCTCCTGAACACCGACCACAGCCGTCCGTACAGGGTGCACCGCGGTGACCGAATCGCCCAGTTGGTCATCCAGCGCATCGAGGACGTCCGGTGGATCGAGGTGGACGAGTTGGACCACAACGACCGCGGCGGAGGCTTCGGCCACTCGGGTCGCTGAGCCCGTTCGTTTCCTCAGCGGCGCGGGAGTCGCGACGAGAGCACCCCGTCCGCCGCGAGGCGCTCGATCTCGGTGGAGTCCATGCCGAGCATCCCGGAGAGAACCGCCGCGTTGTCCTCGCCACGGAACTTCGGGACGCCCCGGGTGGAGGTGTCGGCGGCGGAGAATTTCCACGGTGAATTCGGCACGCGGAACGTTCCCCCCGAACGGTCGTCGGCGGCGATCACGACATCGCGCTCGGCACCCCAGTCGGTGGAGACGAGCTCGTCCATCGAACGCAGGACGCCCGACGCGAGACCGGCCGCTGCGACCAGGCGCTCGAATTCGGCGACATCGGGAACGGTCGCAGCCCATGCGCGGATCTCGGCGAGAAGCTCCTCTATGTTGCGCAGCCGCGATGCGACATCGGCGAAGCGCGGGTCGTCTGCGAGCCGGGGTGCAGCCATCGCGGCGATGAACATGTCGAAGGTGCCGCGCTCGGCGGGATGACCACTGATGACGACGTCGCGGCCGTCGCCGGTGCGCAGGATCGGGTAGTCGCCCGGTTGGAACGAGATCACCTGGTCGTCGGGGAGGGGACCCTCGAAGAGCTCGGTCTGGACGTGCTCGTTGACGTACAGCATGGTCTGGGCCATCGAGACGTCGATGTGCTGACCGACTCCGGTGTGCTCGCGCTGGAAGAGTGCCGCCAGGATCGCGGCTGCGGCCTCCATCCCCGTGTAGACGTCGGCGTGGCTGTGCGGATCGTTCGCCGCGGGCCCGCGGCGCGCCTCGGCCTGCAGGCCGGTGAGTCCGGTCTCGGCGTTGACGACACTGGCATATGCCCGGCGGTGCCGCCACGGGCCGCTCGTGCCGTACCCCGTGATCGAGGCGTACACGAGACCGGGGTTCAGGGTCGAGAGCGCACCCCATCCGAGCCCGAGCTTGTCCATGACACCACCGCGGTAGTTCTCCACGACCACATCGCACGACGCGACCAATCGGTGGATGATCGAGATCGCCTCGGGACGCTTCAGGTCGAGCGAGATGTTCAACTTGCCGATGTTCTGCTGGGTGAAGTAGGTGCTCATCGATCCGACGCGCGGATAGGCGAACCGGGTGAGGTCGCCATCGGGGGGTTCGACCTTGATGACGGTCGCACCGAGGTCCGAGAGCATCCTGGTGCAGTGCGGGCCCGACAGCACCCGGGTGAAATCGAGCACCCTCACTCCCTCGAGGGGTCGCGGTGCGTCGTGTCCCGGCACGGACATCGACTGTACAGAACGCCTAGTGTCGGCGCGTCGGTCGGGCCGTCGACCGGGGCAAAGGGGTGCGCGGTGACGTCGTTCGTGGACGAAGTGGAGGACTTCTTCTCGGCCCTGCCCGCGGTGCTGTCCGCCGCCGGCGGCGACGCGGTCGCGAGGGTGCGTGCCCTTCGTGCGGAGATGTCGGCGCGACGCCTCGTCGGCTTCGGGATCGACGAACGATGGGGTGGCCGCACGGATGTCCCCGATGCCACGCGACGTTTCCAGGAGCTCGCTCGCGGTCGTTTTCCGAAGGAGGACGGGATCCTCGGCATCGGTCTGAACATGGCGGTGCCGATCATCCTCCAGTACGGCACCGATGCCCAGCGCGAGCGTTTCGTGCCCGCGGCGCTCTCGGCGTGCGAGATCTGGTGCCAGCTGTACTCCGAGCCCAATGCGGGCAGTGATCTCGCGAGTCTTCGCACCACCGCCGTGCTGGACGGTGACGAATGGGTGGTGAACGGCCAGAAGGTGTGGACATCGGGTGCGCGCCAGGCCGATCTCGGGGTCCTGCTCGCGCGCACCGGCGACCAACCGCGCCACAGGGGAATCTCGATGCTGGTGATGCCGATGCGCCAGCCCGGTGTCGAGGTGCGGCCGTTGCGCCAGATGACGGGAGAGGCCGAGTTCAACGAGGTGTTCCTCACCGATGCGCGCGTTCCGCGCGACTGGGTGATCGGGGAGGTCAACGACGGGTGGCGCGCGGCAACCGGCCTGCTCGCCCACGAGCGCGGGTCGCTCGGTCGAGTGGGCGCCGACGACAAGCGTGAGGCCATCGGCTCGGCCGCTGTTCCCGTGCACTACCTTCTCGATCTCGCACGCAGCGGTCGCGGTGCCACCGACCCGCTCGTGCGCCAGGACCTGGCCCGTGCCGTGACGGGCGAGAAATTGATGGACTGGCTCGGCCGACGCGGCGTGCACCCGAGTGTGGGCAAGTTGTGGCGGACCAAGCAGGCCAGGTTCGTGGCGTCCGTGGCCTCGAGACTGGCGATGGGTGGAGTGGCGGCACACGACGAGGGTGATCCCGACGGGCGATTCTGGATGTACCACGTGCTGAACGCACCGAGGATGTCGCTCGGTGGCGGAACCGACGAGATCCAGCGGAACACGATCGCTGAGCGCGCGCTCGGTCTCCCGCGGGAGCCGTCGTGAGGCTTCAGCTGCCCGAGAACCGCGCCGCGCGCTTCTCGACGAACGCCGCGGCGGCCTCGCGGTGGTCGGCGGTGCCCATCGTGCGCACCATCGCGACGGCCTCCGCATCGAGTGCCGACTGCAGCGAGACGTCCATCGATCGATTGACGTTCTCCTTCATGTAGCGCAGTGCGATCGGTGCGCGGCTCGCGAGATCGTGGCACCAGTCGAGGGCGGCCGAGGCGAAGTCCTCATCGGGGAGGACCACGTTGATGATCCCAAGTTGTTCGGCCTCGCGCGCCGAGAGTCGCGGGGTGGTGAACATGAGGTGCTTGGCGCGTGATTCCCCGACGAGCCGGGGCAGGAACCACGACGTGCCGAAGTCCCCGCTCGCCCCGACATTGGCGAAGGCCGTCATCACGATGGCACGTTCGGCGGCGATGCGCACGTCGGCGGCGAGGGCGATGGACAGTCCCGCTCCGGCCGCCGCACCCGGGAGGGCCGCCACGACGGGCTGGGGCAACTTGCGCAGTGCGAGGGACACGAGGTTCTGGCGCTGGCGCAGTCCCTCGATGCGCTCCTCCAGTGAGGATCTGTCGCCGGAGGTGGCCTTGTTGCGCTCGTTCATGCCCTTCACGTCGCCACCGGCGCAGAAAGCGCCGCCCTCGCCCGTGACCATCACGACCCGCACGTCGGCGTTCGCCGCGATCAGGGGCAGGGCGTGCTCGAATCCGGCGTACACACCCTCAGAGAGAGCGTTCCGACGGTCGGGGCGGTTGAACGAGAGCACCGCAACGTGACCCTCGATGCGTCCGATGAGGTCGTTTGTGCCTGTGTCGATCGTTGCCATGTTGCCCCCCGCGTCCAGTGCTGCGGCGAGTCTGTCACGCCACTGCGCGGTGCCCGAAGGCGAACCTCATGCCCAGCGGGGTGACGATGCCTTGAGCAGGCGCGTCATCATCGTCACCTCGGCCACCGGACCCCGTTCGGGTCGGGCGGTCTCGACGGCGCGGGTGCGGAACCAGAGAACCTCCGTCTTGGGCGAATCCGCGACATCGAGCACCTCGCCGGTGATCTCGTACTCGGCGTCCAGCATCACCGGCCCGGTCAGGTGCACCACCTCGATCGCGCCGTAGAGGCCGACGAACTCTCCGCACGATGCGGCGATCGAGTCGGTGACGCCGGCGACGAGCAACTGGCACGTGGTCAGGGGCGTCGCGATCGCCCCACCCCACGGCGAGGACTCCCGGTACCACTCGAGCGGGTCGGTGCTGATGCCGGCGCCGATGCGACGACGCTGGTCCGCGGTGTTCGGTCGGCGGGTCCGCGGATCAGTGGGGCGGCCCGGGCGCACATCGCGGAGCATCCTGAGGGTCGAGGGGTCGACACCGCGTCTGTCCTTCTGTGACAGTGCCGACAGCGACACATCGCCGACTCCCGCGTTCCCGCGTGCAATCCGGGTGCCCTCGGGGGTGTCGAGTCCCGCATCGCGCACGTCACCGTCGCCCTCGAGGAACGCATCGACCGGCTCACGGTGGGCGGTCGGCTGCAGGAACTGCATCGAGATCCAACCGCGCTCGAACCACCCTTCCCCGAAGGCCCGCACGCAGAGTCCCCCGAACTGCTCGAGGTGGATGTCTCCGGCGACGGTTCCGGCCCTGAATCCCAGGTCGTTCGCGGTCGCATCATCGTGGATCGAGCCGACCTCGTTCAGGGAGAGGTTGTGCGGCCGTCGTGACCCGGTGGTGAGTCTGGTCATGGTCCCTCAACTCCTCGGGATGTCGCGGAACGGTGTCGAGGGATCGTGCTGGATGTCCTTCGGCAGACCGAGTGCGCGCTCACCGATGATGTTGCGTTGGATCTCGTCGCTCCCACCGGCGATCGAGGCCGACGGCATTGTGAGGAAGAAGTGCTGCACGGTGCCGTCCCCCGGGGTTGCGTCCCCGACGAGCATCCCGTCGGCCCCGAGCAGTTCCATGCCGAGGTCCCGGGAAGTGCGCAACCCTTCCGTCCACCACAATTTCGCCGTCGACGCCTCGGGGCCGGGTGATCCCCCGGCAGCGGTCGTGCTCGCGATGCGCAGCGCGGTCATGTCGGCGATGCGTTCGTTCATCACGAGTCGCGTCAGCGTGTCGCGGGCGACGGGACCCATGCCGAGCCCGAGGTCCCTGAGCACCCGCGAGAGCCCGCCGTGCTCGTCGGGTGGTTCGTGTCGCGCCAGGTACTCGGCGACGAGTTCTGCGACTGGTCGATCCAGCAGGCCGGCGCGTTCCCCGGCCGAGACGCGGATTCCCCCTCCGGCACCCGATGAGAGGCCGCTGCGCTCGAAGGCGAGGGTGGCCGCGGCGACCTTCCATCCGTTGTTGATCTCCGAGATGCGGTCGGCATCGTGCACGCGGGCATCCGTGAAGAAGACCTCGTTGAAGTGCGCCTTGCCGTTCATCTGGCGGATCGGACGGACCTCCACGCCGGGCTGCTCGATGTCGATGATGAAGTACGTCATGCCCCGGTGCTTGGGTTGGTCGGGATCGGTCCGGGCGATCAACATCCCGCGGGTCGAGTGGAGGGCACCGGAGGTCCACACCTTCTGGCCGTTCACCACCCATTCGTCCCCGTCGCGCTCGGCGCGGCACGAGGCCGAGGCGAGATCGGAGCCCGCGCCTGGCTCGCTGAACAACTGGCACCAGCCCTCGACTCCGGTCGCGAGCGGGGGGATCATGCGCGCCTTCTGCTCGCTGGTGCCGAGGGTGAACACGACGGGCACCCCCATCAGGACACCCAGGCCCGTCGGCCCACCGAGCACACCAGCATCGGCGAAGGCCCGCCCGATCGCGTCGAGTTCCTCCTTGGACGCGCCACGTCCGTGGTGCTCGACGGGCCATGAGGGGAACGACAGGCGCGCGGCGTCCATGAGGCGCCACCACTCGCGCAGGGTCAGCGAGCCGTTCCAGTTCGTCGCGATCCACTCGCGGGTCTCGTCGTAGACGGGGTCGTTCCTCACGTCAGGGGAACCCCGAGGTGGCGCAGCGCCATCGCCGCGTACAGCGCGGTCCCGCGTCGCATCTGGGTCTCCTCGTAGACGGCCCTGTTCGAGTGGTTCGGAGCGGCCTTCATGATGTCCATTCCCCCCGGCATCAACCCGAGGAACGTCATCGTACCCTGGACGCGGTTCAGCACGTAGCTGAAGTCCTCGGCGCCCATGACGGGGTTGTCCATGATGCGCACGTTGCGGTCACCCGCGATCGCGGTCGCAACGTCGGCGGTGAACATGGCGTAGTCCGCGTCGTTCACGGTGACATCGTAGCCGAGTTTCACCGTGACCTCGACGCTGGCCTCGTGCGCCGCGGCGACACCCTCCGCGACGCGGCGGATCCCGTCGTGGATCCGGCGGCGGGTCTTCTCGCTGAGTGCGCGGATGGTGCCGTTGATCCATGCGGTCTCGGGGATCACGTTGCTCGCGGTGCCGGTGTGGATTTGGGTCACGGTGACGACACCGGGGTCGAAGACGTCGATGCGGCGCGTGACCATGGTCTGCAGTGCCTGCACGATCTCGCACGCGATCGGCACGGGATCGATCGTGAAGTGCGGTGCACTGCCGTGACCACCGCGCCCCGTGACGACGATCTCCATCGAGTCGCTCGAGGCCATCAGCGGACCGGGCTTGAGGCCGAGGAAGCCGCCCGGGATGTTCGAGGCGGCGTGGATGGCGAACGCGCCGGTCACGGGCGACTCGGTGCCCACCTCCAACAGACCCTCGTTCAGCATCTCGGTGGCGCCGTTCCATCCCTCCTCGCCCGGCTGGAACATGAAGAGCACGCGACCGGGAAGATCGGACTTGCGCGCAGCCAGGATGCGCGCCGCCCCCACCAGCATCGCGGTGTGCGTGTCGTGCCCGCACGCGTGCATCGTGTTGTCCACGGTCGAGGAGAAGTCGAGGCCGGTGTCCTCTGGCATGGGGAGTGCGTCCATGTCGGCGCGCAGCAGCATCGTCGGGCCCGGCTTGTCGCCGGTGAGCATGGCGGCGATCCCGCTCGTCGTCTCGTGGAGTGTCAGATCGAGGGGCAGTCCCTCGAGTGCCTCGAGGACTCTCTCGCGGGTGCGGGGGAGATGGTTGCCGATCTCGGGGTGGCGGTGGAGATCACGCCGGAGATCCACGATGGAGTCGAAGACGTCGTTCGCCTGTTCGAGGAGCCCTCCGGGATTGCCGTGTGCGTCGCGAGCGGCATCGGTGGTGAGGGCGGTTTTGCTCATGCTCCATGGTAGGCACAGGATCGTGCAGCCCGGGACAGCGGCCCATCCGGAGAACTCGCCGACGGAGATGGTCGAGCACGTCGACCACGATGGCGCGGTGATCGGGCTCGTGACCAGACGGGAGATGCGCGAGAGGATCCTGCGCCACAGATCGGTCTTCATCGCGGTGGTGTCCGTCGACGGCGACGTTCTCGTGCACCGGCGCGCCGAGACCAAGGACGTGTGGCCGGGTTGCTGGGATGTGGCGGTCGGAGGTGTGTGCTCACCGGGAGAGGAGTGGCACGAGGCGGCACGGCGCGAGCTCGCCGAGGAACTCGGTCTCGAGGCTGTGGCCGTGGAGATGTTGGGCACGGGTGCCTATCGCGACGACGAGGTGTCGCTGGTGGCCACGGTGTTCGTTTGCCGGACCGACGGGCCGTTCCGGTTCGCCGATGGGGAGATCACCGAGGCCCACTGGGTGCGCCCGGGCGAATTGGACCACTGGCTGGGGGCCAAGAAATTCCTCCCAGACAGTGTGGCATTGGTGCTCCCTCGTCTGTTCCCCGCCCGCGATTGACCCGCGGTCCCCTGCGTGGGGCACCTCGTGGACTCTTAGGATCTCAGCGTGGTCAAGGTCGAGTTCACCATCGAGCCGTTCGTGGACGGTGATCCGCCCGTCCGTGTCACCGCGACCGTCGAGGCGCTCGAGCGTCTCGGCATCGCCGTCGAGATCGGACCGTTCGGGTCGATCTTCATGGTGTCCGAGGATCTGATCGGTGAGGCCATGGCCACCCTGGTCAGGGTCGCATACGCCAATGGCGCGACCCACGTCGTGCTCAACACCGAGACGGTGTGAGGGTCCCATGATCGATCAGTCCCACCCCCTCGTGACGGCGCTGCGACCGGTTCTGGACGCACTCGGTGCCTCGATCGTGTCGATCGACGATGCGCGCATCGACGACATCGCACTCGAGTGGGAGGGAAAGGTCGTCGCCGCGGTGCGACTCCCGAAGTTGCACGGGGCACTCGACCGTCTCATCGCCCAAGTCGAGCGTGAGCTCGGCGGACCCCTGACCGAGCTCTCGCGGACCGACAAGCAGTTGGCGGTGCGCCTGCTCGATCAGCGCGGCGCGTTCATCCTGCGTCGGGCGGTCGAGGACGTGGCCGATGCGATGGGAGTGTCGCGGATCACCGTGTACAACTACCTGAACGCCCTGCACCGGTAGCAGAAAATTCATCGCGAAGGGTTGGGGATCAGGGTCCATAACGGTATTAATGGAGTCGTGTTTAACAAGGAAGTTTTCGTGTCCCTAGGCAGATGACCGCAAGAAGCGGTCACCTGCAAAGGAGACACAATGAAGAACCACTTCCCCGCGGACTATTGTCCGCAACGCGAGAAGGTCGTCGACCTGTCTCGGTCCATCTTGTCGGGCCGCCGGAAGTTCGCGCGGGGTCGCCGGGAGGAGGGTCGCTATGTCGCAAAGGTCGACCGCAAGAAGTCGCGTGAGCAACTGGCGCGTGTGAAGGGGTGGTCGTGCACGTGTTTCGGTGACCCAGATGTCGACTGCCGACGCTGCTATTCGGACGATATGCCGACGATCTGCGAGACCCATGCTGGCATTCGCGCCCCTCTTCGTCTTTACTATGGCCGCTATCAAGGCTTCGCGGACCACGGTGGTGGGCTGTATCGCTGGTGCGACGACCGAACGGCCCACCTCGACCACTTCGGTAGGGAAGAATTCCTGCGCGAGAAGTTCCTCGTTTCGCCCTTCGGTCATTCCCTGCAGACTCGTCATGCATTTGACCATCTGTTCCACAAGATCCATCGTTATCGTGAGAAGAATTATTCCTGTTGGAATAACCACTGGCGCTATCCAGAGGACAATTGCTGTGGTCTGTATTGCGGTGCTCTGTGGCCCGTTTCTCGTCAGGTGGACTCGCCCGGCGGAATCCGTGCAGACAATGGTGATGCACCCCCGTGCCACACTTGAGCCCGTGGAGAATCTCAACACCATCCTTCTCGCGGTCCTCATCGGCGCTGTCATCATCATCGGTCTGCGGATGTCGCGGTCTGCAGCCGCCCCGCCGGCCCAGCAGCCGGTCCCGGTCGTCGCAC